>ENA-OQVM01002376-OQVM01002376.1-marine-metagenome-genome-assembly--contig:-NODE-2376-length-22106-cov-18.612556_pt1 | contig 22106 bp, 20 predicted proteins | sample MGYA00237776_ERZ505498 | MGnify/ENA primary metagenome ERZ505498 (study PRJEB26159, sample SAMN06265151) | marine metagenome | isolation source: Helgoland LTER site | place: Germany:Helgoland, sampling... | reverse complement strand
ACTTAAATGGATTTTCTGTTGTCATTCATAAAAATTAGATATCAACCAATGGGACGTCAAGTTTGTCTGACAATGCCTTCGTGAGTACACACCCCCTATTATTATTCACACAATTGTTGAACCAAGTGAAAGCGGTCCAAAAGAGATTGGAGTATTCGCCAATGTATTTGTGGAGGGTGTTTACCAAAAAATTAATCTTGAATTAGGCAAAACGCATGATGAGTATGAAAAGCAAATTAAAAAAATATCAGAATTATTGGGCACAAATAATATTTGCTTTTGGGCTCAGATTGATACAACATTACAAATATAAATAAGTTTAATTTTTAAGCTATAAAATGAAAAATTAATTGATTGTTATTGTTGGAAAAAATATGAAATATGATACTTACCACAACGAAAGCACAAAAATTAGAGATGAATTACTCAGAACAATCTCAACGCTAAAAGGTGGTGTAAATTTCACTCTTGGAGATACTACTTTAAGAAGTGACAGCAAAGACGGAATTGGTGGGCTCATCGAAGAGTGGATTGGAGTGTGGTGTCAAAAAAAAGGGTTATGTATTAGACGCCCAGACCACGGAACTACTCAAACGTTTCCAGATTATTATGTTGGTCATGACAATCATATGCTTGAAATAAAATCGTTTAACGATGACGCAGGTCCTGCTTTTGACTTAGCAAACTTTGACTCTTACTGTTTATCAGTTTCTGAAATGCCTTCTAGAGTTGATGCTGATTATTTAATTTTTTCATACAAACTCCACGATGGGTATTTATCTATTGAAAAAATTTGGTTGAAAAAAATATGGGAAATAACCAGTCCTTCCGATCGATGGCCGCTGAAAACTCAAACGAAAAAAAATGTAATCTACAATATTAGACCCGCCACTTGGTATGCAACCAGTCCAAAACACTGTATTTTTGGGTCAAAACAAGAATTTATAAAGGCATTATTTGAAACACAAAAAGAATACAGCGGGAACACTTTTCTTGAAGAATATGAAAAAAATATTACTTAAGCGTCCGTATTATTTTTTGAGAAACTGATTTTATAACTGGTACGACAACGGTATTTCCAATTAAATCATATAATTCTTTGTGGGTAATGTTTGATTGATACCATGTTGGAAATCCAAAAAATCTAAGGCACTCATTTTCTGAAAGTCGTCTGATATAACCATTATCAAGGACACCAATTCTATCTGCTTCAGTTGCTACAATAGTTGGGGCAACACAAGATTTTCCAAGAATTTTGTTTAATTCGAAACTTAGCTTCCCAGTTACTATATTATAACCTGGCTCTTTATCAAAAGCATATTCTCTCAATTTTTTTCCATCTTTCTCAACAAGGTTTTTGGGGTGTTCAAAACGCAAATATTTTTTTTCAACTAAGTCATCGAGCATTGTCCTGAGTTTTTCTCTGTCAATGTGTTCACAGAACGAGTGAACTTCATTAAGTGTAAGTGGCATTCCGTCCATCCATACTATGCCTTTTATTTCAGCCCACTTCTTTCTTCTTCGTTGTGTTAGAATGGTGTTCATGAGGATTTTTTGTTCTCTAGTAATTTTACCTTTTAATTCCATGTCCCAACTATGGATATTGTTATCACCTCCTCGCTTATCTTTTATAGACTTTCCTTCTAATTCTTTTTCTGAAAAAAGTTTCAATAAATTCTTAGTAAACGCAGAATTTAGCGGGGTAAGGTTATGTTCCTGTATATCGCCAAATGTTTGAGACTTTACTTCGAATTCTCTAATTTGGGGTTTAGAAACAAGTGAACCTGCAATATAAATTCGTTTTCTTGTTTGTGCTACGCCAAAATCTTTAGCATTAAGAACCTGCCAAGAGACTTCATATCCTAAATCAGTTAATATTGTTATTATTGTTTCAAGGGTATTCCCAATATTGGAAGTCTTTACCCTTTTATCGTGAGTAACAAGACCCTCAACATTTTCCAATAGAAAACCTTTTGGCTTTTTCTCTTTAAGTATTTTGGCAATATCAAAAAATAGAGTTCCTCTAGCGTCGTCAAATCCAGCCTTTCTTCCAGCAATTGAAAATGCCTGACACGGAAACCCACCAAGTAAAAAGTCAAAATCTGGAATTTCAGCGGCATTTATTTTAGTTATATCACCGTGAACTATATCATCTGAAAAATTATGCTTATAAATTTGAACTGCGTAGGGTTTGATCTCTGATGTAAAAACACATTCTGAACTTAGATTTTCTTCTTCACATGCTTGTTCGAACCCTATTCGAGTGCCACCCAATCCAGCAAACAAGTCTATAAATTTAATTTTCTTCATCTAATTAATCTTATCCAAATATTGTTTTCTTCAGCTAATTAATACACAATTAGACACTTAATATCTATAATAAATTAAGCGAAAGCCTTTTATAGATACGATCGAAAAATATTATTTTTACGTGTTAGTTCTTCTTGATCATTTATAAGTAAACCATGAAGCTGGTAGCGGTTTCAAGTCCTTCTTGCAGTTTCACAGGCTTTTACCATACCCGCTCCAAGACCAATATTTTGCAATAAATTTTTTGGTTATTCTTCTAATTTACCGTTTTAAGTTAACTTTGTTCTCATAGTTGTAATATCAGAAAAATAGGTTTCTAAACTCGCGGGTACATAACAATATTATTGAATGGAAAATATCAAAGTATTCATACAGCTGAAGGATTTTCAGCTTAAGTCAATGCTTTAGAAATCGGATACCCAAGATTTGTAGTGGCTACATAAAATCAGAGTAATAATATCAAGCCGCTTCTTTGGCTGCAGCTTGACGTTCACTTTCTTCACGCGATAAAGCGACAGAAGTACGCACACCTTTTTCAACAAAGCCCATCATGCCGGAAACACATCGTTCTGTTGGCTCAATTCCTGCGCACATTAAAACTTCACGACCGTCTCGCGAACGAGCCCAACGAGCAATTGATTCAACACCATTACCATATTTTTTATCATCAGCTATTGCATCATCCAATGCTGCTAGTACAACGGCAGCAAATAACTTCTGTGCTCGTTTACCCTGATCATTAGTATATGCTGTATCGTCAACGAAATCAAACAAATCGTCATCCTTGTGATTGATATAATTTATATAGCCTGCACAATATGACTATTTTGAAACAATTAGCTACCCCATTTGGCGCATAGCTTATATGCGGTAAATGCATACCTATTGTTTCTTTAGTGTTTCAAATAATATTAATACTAAAATAAAATTTCATAACAAAATGGCATTTAACTCATTAAAAATGTATAACTTAAAATATTTATGTTAATCATATTTTATAAATATTGAATAATCTTTTTGAGGAAACAATGACTGAAAATCTCATTAATGAAAAAAACGTTGAAAATGCAATTCTAATTTTATCGAAAAATGATCTTATTCTAAAAAAAATGTTTAACTTAGTAGGTAAAGTAAAACTGCCCAATGAACGCCTCGAGTTTAAAAATGTGTGTAGAATAATTGTAAACCAACAACTTTCTGGCAAAGCTGCAAATACAATTTTTAATAGAATAAAAGAAAAAATTCCAAACCTTAGCCCAAAATGCTTTCTTAGTATTTCTACAGAAGAAATGAGGCAATGTGGATTATCGAATGCAAAATCAAATTATATCAAATTACTTGCAAATAAATTAAATCATAACCCGCTGTATTTTTATCAATTACAAAAGTTAGACACCCTTTCAGCGAAAAATGAAATTTGGTCAAACAAAGGTTTTGGTGAATGGAGTTCTGATATATTTTTACTGTTTTACCTTCGAAAAATGGATGTTTTTCCAATAGGAGATGTCACATTAAATAAAGTTTTTTCCAAAATATATGGTACTGATCAAAAAGATGAGAAATATATATATAAATACAGTCACAACTGGACACCGTATAAAAGCGTTGTGAGTTTAGCTTTTTGGCAATTTTTTGATGATGGTATTGAATGGCCGAAAAAATAAAAAGGGAGGAAAAATGATATCTAAAGATACATTTTTTTTTAGAGAATGCGTTATAAAACTAGGACTTATTTACATCTCATTAGTTGTAATGTGTTTTATTTATTTAGAATACCGCTCAAACCAAGGCATGGGATGGATGAATGGCTTTATATTTGCATCGCATAATAAAACGTCACTTATAATCTTTATTTTAATTTTAATTACCTCAATCTATGGCGCTTATATATGGTTGAGGGCATTTTTTATTGTTTTATTCAGAATTGAAATTTTAACCAAAAATAAGATAATCTGCATACTCTATTTAATAATTGCACCAATTATTGCTCGCCTTTTAACCACAGAAATATTCAACATATTTTTTATCAATAGTTATCCTGGATAATTTAATATTTATTGGGGGGTATTATGGAGGGTATAATTCTATAAATATATTTAAAACAATATTTACAGATAGATAGATTATAATATGGCGGTGTCGTCAGACAAACAAGCTACGTCATTAGATTACAAGTAATTTATTTTATATCTTTGGTAATTAATTTCAAATCACCATTCTGCAGAGATATATTGTGTTTCAGTAAACTCTAGCATTCCTTCATGTCCACCTTCTCTGCCAAGGCCTGATTGCTTACAACCGCCAAACGGTGCTGCTGGGTCTGATACGAGCCCCCTATTAAGGCCAACCATACCATATTCTAATCTTTCACATACAGACATTCCAAGCTTCATATTTTCTGTAAATACGTAAGCAACTAATCCGTATTCAGTATCATTAGCATCTTTAATCACAGCTTCGAGGTTTTCGAAGGTTTGAATTGCTGCAACTGGCCCAAAGATTTCTTCGTGAACACAATTCGAATTTTTTGGAACATCAGATAAAACAGTTGGTGGATAATAGTACCCTTTTCCTTCTGGCACCTTACCACCAGTATGTAATATGGCACCTTTTGAAATTGCATCTTCGACAAAACCAGCTACTTTATTTCGTGTGTTTTCATTAATTAATGGCCCAACTTGAACGTCTGGGTCAAAACCATTTCCAACTTTTAGGTTTTTCATTTCTAGGGTTAATTTTTTTGTAAATTCATCTACTTTATTTTTATGGACATAAATCCGATTAGCTGCAGTACACGCCTCTCCTAAATTCCTCATTTTAGCAAGCATTGTTCCTTGTACGGCAGTATCTATATTGGCATCTTCAAGAACCAACAAAGGCGCGTTGCCTCCCAATTCCATTGCCGGTTTAAGAACCTGATCAGCAGCAGAATGCAAAAGTTTGCGCCCAACTTCTGTTGAACCTGTAAAGGAAACCACTCTTACACGACGATCGCTAAGCATTGTATCAACAATAGCACTTGATTGACTTGAAGGTAGAACATTAACCAAGCCTTTAGGAACACCTGCCTCTTCTAAAAGTGGCATTAAAGCTAGCATTGTAAGGGGTGTTTCAGAAGCCGGTTTGATAATAACAGGACAGCCAGCAGCTAATGCCGGTGCAATTTTCCTTGTACCCATAGCAGCTGGATAATTCCAAGGAGTTATCAGTACTGCAATGCCAGCTGGTTTATGTTGAACAACAATTCTTGCTCCTGATGCAGGTGCGTGAGTAATCATACCATCAGAACGAACAGCCTCTTCTGAAAACCAGCGGAAGAATTCCGCCGCGTAGGTTGCTTCACCAATAGCATCTGGGTAGGCTTTACCATTTTCTAGAATGATTAATTTTGCAAAATCATCAAGGCGCTCCGTCATTAAATCAAATGCCTTTCGTAAGACTATTGATCGTTCGCGAGGGGTGCGACCTGCCCAATCAGCAAAAGCATTTTGAGCTGCATTAATTGCAGCTTTAGCATCATCAACAGAAGCAGAGGCCACTGAAGTAATTACTGTTTCATCTGCTGGATTTATAACATCAAAACGTTTGTTCTCTGTTCCAGATTTCCAAACTCCATCAATATAAAGATCTGTATAGTTCATAAATAATTCCTAATTTCTAAATTAACCCTAGCAATGGGTTTGCTATTTTTTGACTGAGCTTATCAATAAATATAAGCGCATCTTCATTATCAAATTTCATATCATTAAAAACAAAACTCAACTCATATGTATTTTGCGCCCTATGAATACAAAGTTCTGGAATAGACACAAAATTAATATTTAGATTAGATACATATGTTCTAGTTAGGTTGTGAATTATTAAATCTGGGCTTTCAAACTCATCCAATGGCAATTGATTTGCTAATCTAGATGAATGCGGATTTTCATAAGCATCAGTGAAAATTCCTAATTCATTATTTATGTTAACTTTAAAATTAGTTATATCAAATACATCTAAGAATGATGAAGAAATAAATGAAAGCCATAAAGATTTTGGAGAAATATCATCACCCAATTCAACAGAAATGCGATCAGTAAAATCATCGATTGGTAATGCAGGCACTTTAGCTTGTATTTGCGATTTTACCGGGACATATGGGTGTGCGCCATTTTTGTTATTTATTTTAGTGAGATGTTTCAATGCTTCAATATCAGAAACATTATATGGTTCTTCAATACCATTTTTTTGGAGTAAAGATAAATCATAGCCAGCGTCATTTGCAAAAATTTTTAATTTTGGGGATGCAAGAATTTTACCAATGGCTTTTGGTTCTTCTGAAAGGTTTAAATCATTTTGATTAACCTTTAAATTATTTTTTATACTCAAATCAGGAAGCATAGTTTCAGATTTACTTATTTCAATCTCCAGATTTGAACTAACATTTCCACCATTATTTACCGTCTGTTCATATTCATCTGTGGCGCTACCCACGCCTTTTATATCTTCTTTATTACTAGTAATTATAGCAATTACGTTACCCACCGGAACATCATCGCCAGGTTTAGCAAGAAATTCAGAAATAAAACCATTGGCACCAGCAGGTACCTCCATTGTAGTTTTATCAGTTTCCACTTCCATTAAAATATCAGCCTCATTTACAGCATCACCAATGCTCATCAACCAAGATACTAATCTACCTGTATCTTGCGCCATGCCAAGTGCTGGCATAATTACGTCAATAGCCATATTTAAGTTCCTTTCTAACTAGGGCAGATGCCCTAGCAGCGACACTTTCAGGTGTTGGTACTGTTAAATCTTCTAAAGCAGGTGAAAATGGTACTGGGACATCCATTGCACCCATTCTTTGCACTGGGGCGTCTAAGTGATAAAATGCACCTTCAGAGATACGGCTAGCTATTTCCGCAGTAACGCCATAACTTTGATGCCCTTCATCAATTACAATAGCTCGACTAGTTTTTCGAACAGATGAAAGAATTGTTTCTTCATCTAAAGGCACAATAGTTCTAGGATCAATTACTTCAGCGGATATACCCTCTTTAAATAAAATATCAGCTGCTTTTTCAGCAACTTGCACCATGGAAGATGTACCAACTAGGGTAATATCCACTCCCTCTCGTACAATATTGGCTTGGCCAAACGGTATTAAATACTCTTCTTCAGGAACTTCTGATTTATCTTGGTACATCAATTTATCTTCAAAAATTACTACAGGATTATTGTCGCGTATTGCAGATTTCAGAAGACCTTTTGCCTCATAGGCTGATGAAGGAAGCGCAACTTTAATACCCGGAATGTGGGCAACTAACGCATGTAGTGACTGACTGTGTTGCGCAGCAGATCTACGTGTTGCGCCTAAATTTGTTCGAAGAACCATCGGTACATTTAGTTTACCTCCTGACATATAGTGAGTTTTTGCTGCCTGATTACACAATTGGTCCATAACCAAAAAAAGAAAATCTCCAAACATTAAATCAACAATTGGCCTTGAACCAGTCATTGCAGCTCCAACTGCAATACCAGTAAAACCAGGTTCAGATATTGGAGTATCTATTATTCGATTAGTGCCAAACTCTTCCACAAGACCGGAAAGTATTTTAAACGGTGTGCCTGCTTCTGCAACATCCTCTCCAAGAAGGAAAATTGTTTCATCAAGGCGCATTTCTTCAGCTATTGCTTCGTTAACTGCTTGAGATAATGTAATTGATCGCATTTTTATTCCTTAAACAAATACATGCATATCAACTTCTTGCGAAGATGGATAAGAAGCATTTAAAGCATACGCAACAGCATCTGCCGCATCTTGATTAACTTGGTTACGCAAAGTCTCTAGTTCAGCTGTGGAAGAAATATTTTCTTTGACGAGCCATTCACCAAAGTTTGTGATAGGATCTCGTTCTTCTTTCCAATACTTTTCTTCATCTTTCGAACGATAATATTCTCGATTAATATCTCCGATGTGATGACCATGATAACGGTAAGTATTTAATTGCATGAAAAATGGGCCCTCACCATTACGTGCGCGTGCAACTAATTTTTGGGATAGGTCATTTACTGCTAGGACATCTTGACCATCAAGTTCAAAAGCTTCAATTCCAAAAGCTTTTGCTCTACCGGTGAGTTCCCCAGCAGCCATTTCTTCTACTTTAGTATATTCACCGTATAAATTATTTTCACAGGCATAAATTACTGGAAGTGACCATAATGCAGCCATGTTCATTACTTCATAAAGTAAACCTTGACCAAGGGCCCCATCACCAAAAAAACATACAGTCACGTCATCTCTATTTAGGTTTTTGGCAGATAATGCAGCACCAGTCGCGATTCCAGCCGAACCACCAACTATTGCATTTGCCCCTAGGTTTCCATTTTCTTGGTCAGCGATATGCATTGAACCACCTTTACCACGACAATACCCCTCTTCTTTGCCCAGCAATTCACAAAACATTTGCTTAAACTCAGCGCCTTTTGCAACACAATGTCCGTGCCCTCGATGCGTCGATGTAATATGATCTGTTGTTTTTAAAGCTTCACATATACCAACAGCCACCGCTTCTTGACCAGAATACATATGTGTTAACCCTGGCATTTTTGCTGATAAATAAAGTTTATTAGCTTGATCTTCAAATGCTCGAATACGCGCCATTTGAGTATACATCCGTATGTAGCTTTCACTGTTTGATATATTTTTCTTTTTCATAAAAATCTCACAAAAAGCGCTTAATCCATGAGTGGATTAAGCAATTATAATTAATAACGATTTGCTATTGGCAACTCTTCAGCTGGGAACAAACTTATAACTTTGCAGCCTGTATCTGTTACAACGACTTCTTCTTCAATACGAGCTGCAGAATAACCATCTGAAGCTGGGCAGTATGTTTCCAAAGCAAAAACCATTCCTGTTTTAATTTCCATTGGATTTTCCATACTAACAGCACGACTAATAATTGGACGTTCGTGCAAAGCCAAACCAAGGCCATGACCAAACTGGAGGCCAAATGCTTCCAATTCACTGTTAAATCCGAGCTCTTGTGCAGTAGGCCAAACAGCTGCAACCTTATCAGTCGTCACACCCGGCTTAATCATTGAAATAGATGCATCTAACCAATCTCTGGCTTTAATGTACGCATCATTTTGTCCTGAAGTAGCTCTGCCAACATTAAAAGTTCTATAATAGCATGTGCGATAGCCCTGATAGCTCTGTAAAATATCAAAAAATGCTTGATCACCAGGGCGAATTAGTCGGTCTGTAAAATTATGGGGATGAGGATTACAACGTTCACCTGATACTGCATTTATAGCTTCAACATCATCAGAACCCATTTCGTATAACATTTTATTAGCCATAGCTACGATATCATTTTCACGCACTCCTGGCTTCAGCTCTTCCCAAATCATATGGTAAACACCGTCAACCATTGATGCTGCTTGATTTAATAATTGAATTTCATCGATGTTTTTAATTTCGCGTGCACTTAACATAATCTGTTGCCCATCAACTACATTTACGCCAGCATCTTTAAGCGCAAAAAACATTGCAGTTTCAGCATAATCAACACCTACAGGCATATCAGCAACACCAGCTTTTTGTAATAATCGATAAATATCTTCTGCGTATTTTTTCATCAAACCAAATGAAGGTGGAATTGTCCCACGCATACCCACTACACCAGCTAACATTCGATCTGGATCTAACCAATCACAATACTCTTTATGATGAACTGCGGCTGAGCCAAAGTCCCAAACGTATGGTTCTTCGTCCCCTGCTAACAAACAGAAACGGCACATCTTATCCCTTTCCCATTCACCTATTTTAGTTCCAGAAACATAACGAATATTATTAACATCAAACATTAATAATGCACCACAGTCTGATTTTTTTAATGCATCTTTTGATCGAGATAGTCTATATCGGCGTAGGCGGTCATGATCTACCCGCTTTTCAAAATCTACTGCCATGTGCCCTAAAGAAGGGATATGTTTATCCCACCTCCAATTAGGGTCAATATCACCTGGTTGAAGTATGCGTGGATTTAAAGCGTTTGTCATAACCATAGAGGCCTCCAATTTGGCCTCTATTGAGGCTAGTAATGACCGTTCATCCGCATAATAGCATCTGCCCGGTTCTGTGAATTATTTAATGCCTCATCGATGGATTTCACACCTATAAGCATGTCGTGCATTTCTTCACCAGCAATGGCGATTATATTTGAGATTTCTGGCACAGGAGGCCTAGGCCACATTTGCAATACTCCAAAACGAGCCATCTCATCTACCTTTGAAATCAAAGGTGATATCTGGCGGACTTTTGGATCCATGCTGACGCTAAAACGTGGACTAACCAATGAACCATTCTCAATATATAGCTTTATAGTTTGCGGAGAAGTAAGCGACATCAAAGCTGTCCAAATTGGACTTATTCTCTCCTCTGAAACATTTGAGGGAATTGCTAATGCATACCCACCTACTGGGGCAATTTGTTTTGAACCCTTTCCACATGGGTGCGGTAGGAATTCACTTACTCCATATGCAGGTGACTTAGCATTCAACTCAAAAAGTGGTGCCAATAATGTTGCGCAATAAGCCATGCCAACTTCTCCATCTGCATATGCTCGCGCACGCTCATACCAAGACATGCTTAAAATACTACTAGGCGAATAATTTAATAGTTCTAGAAGGTATTCTGCAGATTGGCGCGCAGCATTAGTATTAAACATTGGCCTAAAATTTTCTCCTATTACATTCTCACCATCAAATCCATTTTCTATTGCTCTTAAATTTATAGCAGGTTGACCAAATGCGCCCATAGTGAATAAAAAAGTATGCCCTAGCGGCGTTCCTCTCGCAGCATTCCAAGCTATTCCAGAAACATTTCGTGAGCGGCTATGAAGTGTTTGAGCAGCAATTAAGGTATCATCTATTGTGTGTGGCGCCTTTAAGCCCTTACTCTCAAATAGGTCACGTCTGTATACCAATAAATCAGGTGTTGTTTGAACAGGAACACCATATTGATTACCTTTATATCTAGCGCTAGCAAGCGCTTCTGAATGAAAATCAGATGTATCAAACCCAGTATTAGAAATAAGATTATCCAATGGAAGAAAGCGTCCCTTTTCAGCCATTTCGCCAAACCAAGGTAGATCACATGCTATTATGTCATAATTTGAATGCTTTGCCGTCGAATTTTTTATTATTTCTTCTCTGAGCCTATCAATAGACAATGCTCGGCTTTGAATAGGAACTCCCAAGATAGACTCAAATTGTTTCTTTAAGACATGCATTGCCATAAAAGTAGGATCCGCATGAACTAATATTCTTAGTTGTTTATTAAGAGAAAGCTTTGACGATAAAACACTTGGTGGGCTAAGAATACTACCACTATTGTATGATGACCCATAAAAATAATCAGACGATTTTTGACCTAACTTTGAAGATAATCCAATCGTACTATCCAATAATGAGTGAACCCTACGTGCATACTCCTGCCATTCAAGAATGAGTTTTTCAGATGGATGCAGTGAAAAGCTTTTCCCAGTATCTGTACGACTACGTCTAACAAGAAGCCCTCTATCTTCGATAGAAGATATAGCACGAATTGAAGTTCCGTAGGATAATCCAGAACTTTGGGCAAGTGAAGAACTTGTGGTTAATTTACCATTCAGGTGGTTTCGTAAAAGCGCAACAAAAAGTTTAGTTTCATCATATCCAGTCTTTATAGAAAGTGCCCGTCTGACTTCATCGTCTTGCTGTTCAATAAAATCTAAAAACCTAGACATTTCTTCATTTGATACACCGAAGGAATTACGTCTATCAGAGGTTTCAAAAGGCCCTTCCGGTCTGCGCTTTGTATTTCTCGAGGTAATTATAATTTTTCTCCTGGATTTTCAAAACTATACGCATTTGTAAGATTTATAATCCAGAAAAAAACGTCCAATTTGGATATTTTACCCTATCCTGGGCGTTCTTTCAAAAATTGCTTTCTCTTAGTTAATTGCTTTGCAAGATTATCTGCATCAGCTAAAATCTGTTTTCTTCTTTGATTTTCATCAAAAACACGAGAGCCTGTCTGAAACATAATTACGACTATTAAAAGTATTCCAAGATATAACTGGACCATAAATGCTGGAGTAACATTAAATACTAGGCCCGTATTTAGAAAATTCACAGTTAATGTTCCAATTGCTGCGCCAATGACACCACCTTTGCCACCCATTATGCTTACACCACCAATGAAAGCAGCAACCGTTCCAGCTAATAAAACATATTGGAGGCCTAAAGCCTGAGCAGTGCCTGACCTTAAGCCAATAATACCCCCACCTAGTCCAGCGCAAAGTCCTGAAATTGCAAACACAATAATCATAGGTCGCTTCAAACTTATACCAGCAGCAATAGCTTCTTTACGCGCACCACCAATTGCATAGATTTCACGCCCAAAACGTGTGTAGCCCATGAATAAGCCTACAATTATAAACATCAGAATGACTAATAAACTTGCAGGTGAAAAATACCATAACATTTTAGTTGAAATTAAATCAGGAACACGAAAATCAGTTAACATAACTGTTTTCTCTTCAGCAGCAAATAATGCAACTCCACGCAATAACATTAATGTACCAACTGTTAAAACAATTGCTCTTACTCGTAAATATGCAATAAAATAACCTTGTATAGCACCAATAGAGGTCGAAACTAGTAAAGCAATTAACAGAGCTGATGGCGCACCTAAACTATCAGTAAACCTCACAGTAATAACCGCTGCTAACGCAGCATTAGAGCCAATAGAAAGATCAATTTCACCTGCAATTATGCACAAAGTTAGGGCTAATCCTACCAAACCCAATACAGCGAACCTTTCCATAATTGCAAAGCCGGTTCGATGCGTTGGGAATAATTCATTAGTTAGCCCAAAGTAAGCATACACACAAATAGACAATAAAATAGCAAATGATAAATCAGGGTTATCCGATATCCAATTCTTAACTTTATTAAACATTTTCTTTTCCTATTCTACTGATCTACTGCCACGTTGCACCAATGCAAAAACCATAATACTAAATACTATCATAAGCCCTACAGCGAGCACCCGGGGCCCACTATTATATCCATGTAAAACCATCATGTTATCAACTGTTGAAATAAACACTGCACCAATGCTTGACCTAAGACTTGATCCATAGCCTCCCATAATTGAGTTTCCACCAACCATTACAGTGGCAATAACCATAATAGTCATATCACCTGACGAACCAAACGATGATGAAAAGTAATTTACATGAGCACTTGAAACCTGAGCTGAGAATGCGATTGCAACAAAAGCTGAACAAACTGATGCAATTATGCATACTTTTATTGCCATTGATAAATTTTCATGACCCGTTGCTCTTCCCGCCGCTCGATTGGAACCAACAAGATAAACCTGCCGTCCAAAGCTTGTTCTACGAAGCACAAATTCAGCAAAAATAGCAATAATTATGAATGCGATAGTGATATTTGGAAGCCCTAAAAAAGAACCGGACCCTAGCCATTCTGCACCATGAGGCCGCCTAAAAGATACTACCAAATTGTCACTCCACCAGCTACTAATACCAAAAAATAGGCCCGCAGCACCAAGCGTAACAACAATTGGATTTCCGCCAAGTCCAATAAGCAGTCCTTGGATTGCGCCAGCCGCCATTGCTATGACCATTGTGAACAGAAATGACAATTCAAAGCCATAACCAGCAGACATACTTGTCGCAAATGCAATAATAGATAGTGCTGCTGTCTCCTTCATCGACAAAAGGAAAAAGTTTCCAGACAAAGTAACGAATGTTAATCCAATTGCCATAATACCTACAATTGCAGCATCTCTTAGGATTGTTTTTATGTTTAGAACTGTTAAAAAATTTGGTGCAGTAGCAGCACCAATAACAAAAATAGCAATAAATACTGCAACCATTATCAACACTAAAGGTGAATAATCCCTTGCTAATCGATGTATAAAATTTTGCTTTACTACAGATGAACTATTACTCATAAATCTTCATCCCCCTGTAAACCCTTTTCATTAAAGGGGTTTGTAATTTCTTCTAGAATGGTTGCCGCTGACATATCTTCAAGCCCAATTTCACCTATTTGAATTCCTCGGTAAATGGTAATTACCCTATCAGGCAAATTAGTAATTTCTTGAATGTCTGTTGACGCAACAACTATAGCTGCACCATCATCAGCAAGTTCTCTCAACTTCTGATAAATTTCAGCTCGAGCTCCAACATCTACACCCCTAGTAGGCTCATTAACAAGAATAACATCAGGATGAATTGCAAGCCACTTTGCAAGAGCAACTTTTTGTTGGTTTCCACCGCTTAAAACTCCTGCTTCTTGTGGAATTCGGGAGGGATCAATTGTAAACTTAATTGCGTTTTCAGTTACCATCTCATTTTCTAATTTTGGCAATCTGATGCCATTTTTTGATATACTTTTTAGTGCTGCTGATGAAAGATTTTCAGAAATTGGTCTTCCAAGAAATAATCCATCATGCTTTCTGTCATCTGAGCAATATGCAATTCCAGAATCAATCGCTTCTTTTGGACTTTTAGGTAAGAAGGTTTTCCCTTTATATATTAATTCTCCACCCCTTGTTCTTGTAGATCCAGCAATCGCTGCAAGGATATCACCAGTTCCACTACCTAATTGACCTGCCAGTCCAAGGATTTCACCTGCATAAATATTGAAATTTACACCCTCAAGCAATCGATCTGGCCACAAATTTTTAACCTCCATTATCGGTTTGGAAATCTCTTTTTTAATGCGCTTTGGGTACATGTTCTTTAATTCACGTCCCAACATTAATTCGACCAGACTATTTACATCAAGTTCTGAAGCCTGTCGTGGCTCTTGGCTTTCACCATCACGTAATACAATTATTCGATCTGAAATTTTAAAGATTTCGTCCAACCGGTGACTGACATAAATTATAGATTTTCCACGTTCAGACAATCGATTAACCATATTAAGAATCCTTATGGAGTCCGTTTCCCCCAATGCAGCAGTTGGCTCGTCTAGAATTAAAATCTGTGGATCATGAGCAAGCAAGCGTGCCACCTCAATTAAATGCTGCTCCCCAATAGATAATCTATCAGTAGAGGTGAGTGGATCAACATGCCCCAACCCAACTTCCTCTAAATAAGGTTTTGCGTTTTTTGCAAGAGTTTTTTTAGTAGCAAATGTTGGAACACTATCACCAGCTAAAAATATATTCTCTGCTACACACATTGTTTTAATTAAACTTAATTCTTGTTGAGCCACGGCAATACCAGAACGCTCTGCCTGTATAGGGCTTGAAAAATGTAATTGCTCACCGTTGAGTAAGTATTCACCTTCAAAACCACTATCAAAACCACTGATAATCTTAACCATAGTCGATTTTCCTGCCCCATTTTCGCCCACAAGCCCCATGACTTCACCAGGCATAATCTCAAAATTAGCACCCCTTAACGCTTTAATAGCGCCATAATTTCTTTTGATGTTTGAGAGTTTAAGAATTGGTTGCATATTGTTTCCCTAGAGACACTTAAAAAAGCAACCAAGGGCTCATTTAGAGCCCTTGGAGATGATTATAATATCAATTGTACGTAAAAAATTTCTTATTACCAAGCACCCGAGCAAAGTTGCTCGATTGAATAAAGCTTTCCATCGAAACCACGTAAGGCTGTTGTTTCAATAGTTTCTTTAGTTACAGATGGGTTTGGAGTGAAATTAATATAGTTTGCTAACTTGCCAGTATTTAAATACTCTTCAACAAGTTTAATTGCCAACTGCCCCTCATGTAACGGTGATTGTAAAGTTGTACCAAACTGTTTGCCTTCTTCGATTAATTGCTTGTCACCATTACATACAGTTCCAACTGCAATTACATCTTGGCCCATTACCATGCCAGCTTCTTCCAAAGCTTTTATGCCACCAGTCAAAATTGCATCATCCATTCCATATACGAAATCAATACTTTGACCTTGAAGAGCTGCTATCATTTTTGCTGCACCCTTATAACCATTAGCTTGTCCAAAACCTTCATCAACATCACCAATAATTTTCAAATCAGAACCAGCAATTGCCTCTTTGAAAGCATTTATTGATAAGCCATATCCGCCATAACTATGCGGATACGATAAAGCTAAAACATTAAATCCTGTACCACCTGCAGCTTTTTTTGCAGCAGCAGCTTCTCTCATCATATAACCAGCATTTCTTGCACGAAGGCGGTCATCTGGCCCTGCGTACCCAAAAATGTATTGTTTATCCTGATCGTTTGGTAATTGATTAATTTTTAATACTGGCACACCAGTTTTAGCTAAAGCTCTCAGAGAGCCCAAACCAGCTACTGCATCTGATGGCCACCAGATAAATACATCTGGCAACTGACCTGCGGCTAACACTTGCTGTACCTGCTGATCTTGCTCTGCTTGATTGAACTGGTTTTCAAATACTTTAATGTCAAAACCTTTTAATTCTGCAGTTGCTTTTATACCTTTAATAAACTTACCGATATAAGCTTCACCAGCAGGGCCATTAAAAGAAACTATTGAACCCTCTGCCCATGCAGATGATACACTAGCACTTAGCGCAATCGCTCCTACGATTAGTGAACGAAATGTTTTTCCTATACTATTCATTTTATTCTCCCTTAAATGAGCCAGAGTGGCCCACATTGTGCGATGATGATTGCAAAAGAGTTTACCTTATATGACAAAAGTTTTGTCCATTCTGGATTAATTAAGGCCAAATTGGATAATTTGTTCGTTCCAATTGAGAGCACAAGATTACATCCTGATTTCTAATTAATAGTAATTGGAGAAAATCATGGATAGAGATCGATTAAAAGGAAAAAATGTTTTCATAACTGGTGGAGCTCAAGGAATGGGTTCTGCAATTGGTGAAAATTATGCAGCGCAAGGGGCCAATGTATGTTTAGGCGACCTAAACTTAGCAGGTGCAGAAGAGGTAGCAAATCGCATAAATTCTGCAGGCAATGGAAAAGCAATAGCAGTTAAACTTGATGTGACAAGCCGATCAGATAATGCTGCAGCGATTAATGCAACAGTAAAAGCCTTTGGCTCGATTAACGTCTGCTTACTTAATGCTGGTATAAATAAACCAAAATTTTTCATGGATATAGATGAAGAGAACTGGGACAGCATAATGAATGTAAATGCAAAGGGACAATTGTTTGGCATGCAAGAGAGTGCAAGACAAATGATGAAACAAGGTAAAGAAAATGGTCCATATAAAATTATTAATGTTGGCTCAATAGTCTCTCGAACAACATTTGATGATGTAATTCCATATTGCTGCTCAAAACATGCAACTTTGGCCTTAATTACCGGAGGAGCCAAAGCATTAGTAGAGCATAATATCACTGTGAATGGATATGGCCCTGGTGTAGTTAGAACAGAACTTTGGGAACAATTAGATAAAGACTTAGTTGAAATTGGTAAGTTCGAGAAAGAAGGCCAATCAATGGACTCGTTGGCAGAAAATATGATCCTTATGAAGAGATATTCATATCCAGAAGATGTAGTGGGTACAGCAAGCTTTTTAGCAAGTTCTGATAGTGATTACATGACCGGGCAACTGATAATGATTGATGGTGGAATGGTAATGCAATAAGAATGGCTCATTAAGGTGTCGTAAGACATTCGAGCTAAGGCCTCAGCCCATGCATCACACAAAACGTACGCCTGTATCTCGCTGAAACAACGCGGTTATTCACACAATTATGGGCTAGATTGCAATCTGGGGAAGCAGATGGCGGTGTCGACTGACTAAGTAGATCAAGCATCAGGTTATGCAAATGGGCTAGCAATAAAATTAGGAACCAACCAATGGGACGTTAAGTTTGTCTGACAATGCCGTTTTTTGAAGTACAATAATTTAATATCATATCTGTAACGTGGGTTCTACGTGCATCCAACCACGCTGTATCAGACATATCCTGTTCATAGTTGATCGAAAGTGTATGTCGGTTTGATAAGTGTAAGTAAGAAAGTGAAAGAACCGATAAGTAAAGTTGCAAAGCGTCAATATCCGGATGAAAGTCACACTCTTTTTCACCGCGCTTGAGTATGTCTTGTATGGCATCAATCAGACTGGTTGCCGCTTTAGCAACTAACGGTAGTTTTTTTAGAAATTTGCCCTTCATTGTATTTTCTGCACCGGCCAAATGAACAAAATCGGGATTCTTACGCATGTGATCAAACGTAAAATAAACCAACTTTTCCAATGCCTCCACAGGAGGTGAATTATGCAGGTTAAGTTTTTGTTCTTCTTCACGAATATGGAGATAGACCTTTTGCAAACACGCTAGATAGAGACCTTCTTTACCCCCAAAATAGTGATAGAGCATTCGGATATTGCATTTTGCACGTTTAGCTATGGTTTCTGTCCGCGCACCACCGTAGCCCTTAGATCCAAACTCTGCCAGTCCCGCTTTTAGGATACGAGCCTTTGTGGCTGCAGCATCGCGTCGGATTGCTGGTTTGTCATCCGTTTGGCTCATGGGTTTCCTGCTAGGTTTAGTTTCGTATCAACTCTGGAAGCATTGTAACAATCTGAGGGAAAATCATCAAGATAGCCACCAACAAGATTTGAAGTAACACAATTGGCATCGCAGCACGGTAAATTTCGGACACTCTGAGATGTTGTTGCACGCCTTTCATCACGAATAACAGTACACCAAATGGAGGCGTTATGCCAGCCAGCTCCAACTGTACCAAGATTAAGATACAAAACCAAATCGGATCAATGCCAAGGTCCAAAATTATCGGCATGAATACAGGAATGGAGATCAGCATAATCGAGATTGTATCAATAAAACAGCCCAATAGTAGCACAATGCATTGCATGGCTATAACGAGCAGGATCGGGGCAATGACCAGAGCGCCAACCCATGTGACAAGTGAAGAGGTAGCGCCACTAGCGGCAAGTAATTGTCCGAAACCAGTGGAGCCTACGATAACCAATAGCATCATAGCTGAGGTTGTCATTGTCGACATTAGTGCCTTCTTCAAAGCGTCCCAAGTAAGGCGGCGGTAACATGCGGCGACGACCAAAGTTGCGATAACGCCCATAGCAGCAGATTCTGATGGGGTTGCTATCCCAAGGAAAATGAAACCAGTGACCACCATAATAAGTAACAACAACGGTGAAACTGTGAGCAGTGTGTACAACTTGAAGCCAATAGTCGTACTGGGCGCATCGTAAGGTGGTGCTAGATGTGGTTGAAGCTTAGCTCGAAAAGAAAAGTAAAGGAAATATAAGGTAGCCAATAACAATCCTGGCAAGATACCTGCCAGTAGAAGCTCCGCAATAGAGACTTTCGCCAAGGCACCCAGCAACACACCAAGTGCGCTTGGTGGAATTAAGACGGCTAATCCACCACCTGCAAGGATCGAACTTACTGACATCTCAGGTTTATAGCCTCGCTTCGCCATTTCAGGGACAAGAGTTGATCCAAGCATCGCCACAGATGCCATGCTTGCACCACTGAGTGCCCCAAAAAGGGTACCACCACCTACTGACGACAGAGATAGACGCCCTGGTAAGCGCCCAATCCACTGATCCACCGCCTCGACAGTTTTTCCTGCCAAGCCAGTGCGAAGCAAGAGTTCCCCCATCAAGATGAAAAGTGGGATCGGAATCAACGAAAACTGACCAATCGATGAGAACGAACTTGTAGCCAAGAGCGACAGTGATCCAATGCCAAGGTAGAGGTATAGTCCAATTATATTTAGTGTGATGAATCCAAACGCAACAGGCATACCACTAAGCATCATTGCAATCAACAATCCAAAGAATAGTACGAGGTCAGATACCCATTCCATCAATTCATTTCCTCATAGTTTTCATGACCTGTTTCTTGGCCAGCCGAGGCACGTGTCGTTAGAACTGCTTCAGGATCGTCATTTGTAAGATAAAGTCGCAGGCGCAATATAAAAGATAAGGCCATAACCATGCTGCCAATTGGAATGATACAATATGGCCAAATCCGTGGAATTCGCCAGATGCGAGCCATCATGATATCACCTTCGATATATTGCAAAGCGGCCACTCCAGTTTTCCAAGCAAGCACCAAGCAGGCGCAAATCGCAACAATACTGACTATTATGCCTAAGACGCGCTGTATCGAACGTGGCAAGACATCAACCAACAGTTCGATACGAACATGGCGATCTTGAAGTAATACCCAGGGCGCACCAAGAAAGGTGATCCAAACAAGCGCATATTCTGATAGATCAAAGGCCCATGGAGAGGCCCAGTCTAGAAAGTATCTTGTAAGAACGTCGTATGTAATCCATCCACTCATCGCGAGTGTCAAAGCTGCAGCAACAATGGCCATCCAAAGGGTAATACGCTCAAACACATCGATTATAGTGTTCAGCATTATCTAACCTTCTCCAAACTATAAAAACAGTGTGACCATCAATTAACGGACACACCATTGCTCTTTCATCAATTACGCTGAAGCTGCCTCAAACAGAGGTTTCAGGCGTGCTGCATCATCTGGTGCTATCGATGTCACCTTGTTCCATAATTTTTCTTCAGTCAATGCGCGGAACTGGGCACCTTCTGCGTCACTAAGCGAGACAAATTCAACTCCAGCAGCTTCCATTTCGGCATGCTCTGCATCACGTTTTCCTTTTGCCCATTTAGCACCGATTGAATCTGCAGAGGCAGACGCTTCTGTTAAGACGCCTTGTAGTTCTTCTGGTAAACTGTTGAACGAGTTTGGGTTGATAAGTGTAACAGTGCGCAATTGATAGAAATCAGGCAACATCACAAACTTGGCTTGCTCATAAAATTTAAAATCCAACAGCCCAATGTCCGGCCAACCTAAACCATCAACAACACCGCGTTCCATGGCAGTATAAGCCTCAGCAGGTGACGTTGTAACTGGGGTAGCACCCAATGCTTCAAGAATTGGGTCATAAAGTGGTATCGAACGAATTTTTTTGCCTTTAAAGTAAGACAGATCACTCGGCTTGCCACGAACTTGAAGAACATAACCAACGCCGCTTAACGGCATGCCCAGCATTTTCACACCGCGCTGTTTCATCAAAATATCAGCGTATGCATCAAGTACACCTCCTGATTTCAACTCTTCAAGAGAAGCATTTCCACTAGCTAATGAAATCGATGATGGCATGGCGCCAGCAAAGTAAGAGTTGGCAGAGTGACTCATATCAAAAACACCGTTTGCAACTGCTTCAGGGGCATCAAAGCCACCAATAACATCTGATCCACCCGCATATTCAATCTCAAGTTCACCATTTGAAATGCGCGCGACTTCTTCAGCAAGAAAATCATAAGGCTTGCCCCAGACCGTATTTCGGTTGATGAAAGCAATGTAACGTAGCTTGCGTTTACCTTGCGCCAACAATGGTGTGCCAATCACTTGCGATGCTGCCACAGCACCAGCTGCAGATGTAAGCACCTTACGGCGTGTAAGACCTTTTGCTTTTGGTATCTTTGTCATTCTTCTCTCCTTTTTTGTTGCGTCATTACTGAGCGCTTCTGCTAATTTATTCCGCGGCGATTTTCATTAGTGCTTGCAACACACGATCGGGTGTTGCGGGTATATCTCTGACACGTGCGCCTGTTGCATTTGCAATACCATTTATGATTGCAGGAATGGGCGAAATTCCTGGATGTTCAGCCATACTTTTGGCGCCAAACGGGCCACGTTCTAATGGATCTTCCACATAGAGACGAGTCACATTTGACGGAATTCTTTTGGTAGATGGTAATCCATAACCTTCAAG
>ENA-OQVM01002369-OQVM01002369.1-marine-metagenome-genome-assembly--contig:-NODE-2369-length-22161-cov-4.634758_pt1 | contig 22161 bp, 27 predicted proteins | sample MGYA00237776_ERZ505498 | MGnify/ENA primary metagenome ERZ505498 (study PRJEB26159, sample SAMN06265151) | marine metagenome | isolation source: Helgoland LTER site | place: Germany:Helgoland, sampling... | reverse complement strand
TTGGGTTGGACCGGCACTATAGGCGCGACGATGTTTTCCAGCAGCGCGCCGAATTAGCAGAACGGTATTGCGCATTTGTGATGGGAGAATGTGATGAGCCATAAACACAAAGGTATCCCTGATTTTGACGAAGACCCAACAATTGATACTGTCGATCAGCTTTATCAAAGAAACCGGGCCGATTTGGATAAGTTCAGTGAAGATGAACTTGAACAACTCGAGTTTGATTATGAGGTTTGCGACGATCCAGACTTTTCTGGCATTAAAGATATAATCCAACCATATGGATATACTGAGAGTGCGCTAAGTCATTTTTACATGAAATACAGGTCTCACGATAACATCGAAGATTTGATCGAAATGTTGGAACTTTACCCAGTCTATGGTTGCACCAATATCAGCCAAGAACTGATAAGATTGATAAGGAAAGCGCGGGTAAAACCTTTGTCAGACAAGGCAATAGAAACAATTTGGTTTCATCAAGAAGTAAAATATTTGTTTTCCGAAATAAATCCAAGAAAACGTGAAGTCGAAGCTGCTTATGTGGAAATCGCAGCACACTTAAATAAAGTTGGAGGCTCCCAGGTGGTAACTGCCGAGAACGTTAAAACTATAATAAAACGAGCTAGAAGAAAAGACGGCTGGGACGGCGAGCATGAAGGGGGACTGCACATCAACAAAGGGTCAAGCTATGACAACGGTTGACCCCCTAAAGTTGTAGACCAATGGACATTTATGCGTATCATACAACAGCAACGAACCCAACACAGGAACCGTTGCTATGACTATGAACGCAGGAATTAGTGCACAATCCACCGAGATTGAGCGCCTTTTAAAAATCACAAATATTATGGAAATTATTGGCTGCGCACGATCAAAAGTATATGAACTGGTCAAGGCTGGTATTTTACCACCGCCAATTTACATCACGCCGACAATGCCTCGCTGGCAGCAAAAGTCTGTGAACGAAGCCATAATTAAGCTGGCCAATAACTCACAAAAATAAAAATCCCGCCGAGCTGCTGAGAACTCAACGGGATAATATATAGCACCTGTTTTGTATAATATAATCAGCAGCTTCAAGCAAGCACTTGAGGTAAAAAATGAATGAAAACCTTATTCCTAATAGGCAAACTATTGAAAAATTTCTCAATGTAATAACACAGGATTGGCCAAACGATCCAGAGCAAGATGGCACGTTTGAAATTCGCTGTCTGGGCGAAAACCGGACCCCTGTGACTGAGCGCTTTGCCCTGCACGCCATCGATGATGCGGTTGATCTCGCCGTCAAAATGAATAGTCTGGGTATGAACATTTACACAACAATCAACCCCATCGACAGCCAAGCTGACCACTCTGGCAAAGCAGCCACCGACGCTAGTATACTGCGCGCACATTTTACGTTTGCCGATGCTGATAATCAGCGCGGTTTGGATGGATTAAAAGAGCTCGCGGCACTCATTCGGCCAGACATAGTTGTAAGAACCGGCACGAGGCCATCCTCTCGCTACCATAACTATTGGCGGCTAGCTGAACCGTGCCGCGATCTTACCCAGTGGCGTCAACAACAAGCTGATATAGCGAACCGGTTTGACACTGACAGAGCGGTCATAAATCCATCACGGTTGATGCGTGTGGCTGGCTCCACCACATATCCAAGCGCGGCAAAACTTGCGCAAGGTTATTGTCCTGAACTCACAACGCTCCAAGTGAGGATGGATTAATGCCTCTGCAAAATATTGAACAATGGGGCAGCATTCTTCCACCGCTGTCGCCAGCTGCTGCAAGTTTTGAGTCGTATAACCCCCTCGATCGGCAGGCTGCGACAGCTGCGGCGATGAACGGCAACCACTGGCATAGTCATATACTAGCCTTGACGGGCAGCTATGTTTCCAAAGGCCTCGATGACAGGGAAATTCACGACCTTACTGCAAAGTATACTTTGCTAGGCTACACCCAAGAACAAACTCATAAAGAAGTGCAAGTAATGATCGATGGAGCGCGCGCAAAGGGGTTTGATGCAGCCAGCAAGCTGTTACCGTCACCACCCGCTGATTATACTGGTTTTCATCCCTATTTTGATTTTCTTGCAGACATTAAGCTGACACCCCCAGAATGGATCGTTGACCAAGTGATAACTACTGCGACACTGGCCGCTGTTGTTGGTGCGTCATATGCGGGCAAATCTCTAGCCGCCATCGATTTTTGTTGCTGTGTCGCCGCTGGCATTGATTTTCATGGTCGCCCAGTCAAGCAAGGCACCGTTGCGTATATTGCGGCAGAAGGCCGTTCAGGGCTCCTAAGCCGAGTTGAGGCATGGCGCGTTGCCAATGACCAAGAGGGCACCGAGATCCCATTTATTTTATCTAAAAGTGGATTGAATATGCGTGATCCTGCCTTGATCGCATCAATCAAAACTTTAATCGAAAAAGTGTCAGATTTACGTTTGATTGTGATCGATACCCTGAACAGAAATTATGGTGGTGGGAATGAAAACGATTCTGGCGATATGGGCCAATTCATCACTAATTGCGATGAGCTGATTGAGCATTTTGGCTGTACTGTCTGCATAGTTCATCACTTGGGCAAAGATCAATCAGCGGGCGCGCGTGGTCATTCCAGCTTCTTTGCCGCTTTAGATACGGAAATCACCATCAAAGCGATTGGTGACACTGACGTGCAGGTGTCCTGCAGCAAGCAAAAAGACGCACCAGAATTTGAACCTATGCAATTCGTCAAAGTGCCAACACTCGACAGCGTAGTTCTTCAGCCGGTTGCGGTCACAAAGAGAACAAACCGCGCCAAACTCAGCGATATTCAACAGATCGCAATGGATGCACTTTATGAGGGAATTGAGCCGAAACTGGCGACTGGTACGCCAAAAATGAGCTGTCGCCTGCATTTAGAAGATTGGCGAAAGATTTTTCACAGGCGACACTCTGGCGACAACTACAAATCAAAGAATGATGTTTTCGGAAGAGCGCGAAACGCATTACAAACCAAGGGGTTAATCAAATGTGATAGTGATTATTTCACACTCGGCGACAAGGCGACTGGTGGCGACTTTGGGTAAACAGTCGCCAAGGACAAACCTTGCGATGGCGACGCGACAGCGACCCCCCCTAAGAGGGGTCGCGCAGTCGCCAGCAGATGGGCGATTACAAATTGGAAGGTTGAATCAATCAATGATTTATCAACGACGGCCTCAAACCTTTCCAGCTTGGCAGTTTGGCCGCTTGTGTTGTTGGTAGAGCCTCCTTGGGAACAAGAGTGGCCCAGCGCACCGGTGCTAGCTACCCTAGCCTTCCACATCCTTGGACCTGCCATTCTATGCTATGTCTTGTGGACAGTGATGGTGGCACGGCTTCCAGCAACCATCGTTGCTATTTCTGCGCTGACGGCACCTGTTGTGGGGGTACTGTCTTCAGTGTTGTTTCTGGGGGACGTTATGACCTGGCAGAAAGGTCTGGCTCTGACCGCAATCATCTTGTCGATTACCGCTACGCTATATCAGCCTCGTAAGCCCACAAATCCTGATTTGCGCTAGTTTTGCTCTATCGTAATCTGATTGGGGTCTTCGCCCATATGGGCCTCTTAAAAAAACACTTTAGAGATAACTTATGATGAAGCATTAATTTGCTTAGTTAGTCTTCTGACATGCCCTTTTCTTTTGGCTCTGCTTCCATAGGCATCGCCTCACGCTTTTGGTATAACTGCCGCACCAATGACATGGTGTCAGTTGTTGGCTGGCTTGCCTGCTTGTCGGATGAGTTCGTCGAGTTTTCCACGGTCTACTCCTTCATATTCAAACCAAGGTATACTGCCACTTTAAATGCGTCCAAGCCAGGAAAGTCTTTTTGCAGGACGCTTAACTATTGGCCAAAAGACTTTTGCACCTATCGTTAAACTGCTGAATTGCAATCCAGTAAGGTTCTTTAGCTGCGCATCTGTGGCGTTAAGGATCTCTCTGCCTATATCGGCAAGCTGACTGGCAGAACTTCCTCGGTTATCATTTCGTACATTCCCAGCAGTTCCATTTCCGTCACCGGGTCTGGCTTGTCCTGTAGGCGATCCACCAGCATTTGATCCATCAGATCTAGCTGTCGGTCTGAACAAGCCTGCAGCTTTTCCTTGCCCACTGCCGTCAGCAGCTTCTGCGATAAATCTTCTGGTATACTGACTTCTGCCACCTTCATCTCCTGTCCATTTCATAACGACAATGTCTGGATAGCCATCGCCCTCTTTCCAGCCCTTTTTAGCCCAAGCAGCCTTCATGTCTTGCAGTCTATTCAGTCAGTCGTCTTCTGCTGGCTGCTCTTCGCGCTTAATCATGCCAGTGACATACATTTGCTCAGTGCTGCCGCCTCTTTCAGCAGCGCGGATCTGATCGCGTAGAAATTGTAACTTTGGGCTTCCTTCGCCGTGTTGTGCTTCCATCCTAGTTAGCAGGCGCTCTAAATTGGTCATAGCCACCCCTTTCTCCAACTGTGGTTTCATAATGCATCAGCTTTACTGATGCGGTCAACTTTATTGCACCACTACCGCATGTGAGATCAGCGGTTGCATCACACAGTAAATGACAGTTTTTGGGTAGGGTTTACGCCTCTAAAAGGGGCGCGCATTTATTTGGAGGGTGGGGTCTAGTCGCCCCCAAAACGCTCTATAGGTCCGATAATACCGATTATGTTAAATTTTTGGCACAATATGTAGGATTTTACGCACAAATTAAGCCGAATTGACCACCATCCTCATCTTAATCAACATAGTGTGGTCAGCGCCGCAGTGCAGAGAAAATCCCTCGCGCGCGTAGCTCGGTCGCTTTGGACGTGTGATATACAGGTTTTAAGGCCATACAAGTCTATCTGCTGAGGTTTTAGCCTCATTACTAAAGGTGTGGAAATTAGACCGGCAAGCGCCTTCAGAGGACTGCGTAGAAATCAAACTGACATGCATTCAGACTGCTGCAAGCTGACAAGTGGGTTAAGATAGCAATGGGCCTCACGGCGATCATCTCTTAATATTTCAACTATTGTTTTGCCTCACCCCCAGTCTTAGTGTCGAGCCAATACTTGTTGCATCAACGTACTCAGTAAATCTGGAATGCCTTTTTGACTGAAAACACTGAAAATCAATTTTTTTGGTGTTGGCGGAACACAAATGTTTTATATTTAAGCTAATTGGTAGCTCCAAGATCGAGGGGCGCGTACAATGCTTTGAGGGTGTAATAGTCAGTAGATCAATAATTAAACCCCCAAATCAAGCTTGGTACCAAAAGCGACAATTGGCTCAACTGCATTAAGAAATTCGGGCGTACCGCACGCAAAACGAAGCTTTGATGAAAGGTCTGTGGTGCTCCAATCTACAGTACTATGAATGCCAACTTCATTAAGTATCGGAAGTGCTGCCATTAGATCCCAGGTCGACTCGCCGATACCCAAATACCCATCGACTTGGCCAAGGCCTACTTCGATAAGAGACAGCGTCGCAGAACCACAGCAACGAAATGACATGCCCGCGTCTTGAATAACGAAGCGCAGTGTCTCAAGTCGCAAATCAACCGGAATGATTGGATGAAACCCCACGCCGCAAGAGGCGCGCGAGGTATCAAGGCCACTACGCTGAGCAATCAATTCACCATTAAGAGTGCTTTGCAGCCCCACCCCACCCACAAGAAGTTGCTCTCTTAGCGGAACAAAAATGACTCCAAAGATAGGTTGCGCAGACTCATAAAGACCGATTGAAATGGCCCATTGATCGCCACCCCGCACAAAATTGAATGTGCCATCAATTGGGTCAATGACCCAGGTACGACCACTGTTGCCTTGATGTGCAGCACCCTCTTCACCAAAGATACCGTCATTAGGAAAAATCTTTACCAGCCCTTCAGTTAAAAAACGCTCGACATCCTGATCTGCGGCTGTGACCAAATCTAAGTGTCCCTTTGACTCAACTGGAACGCTGCCCAACGCTTTAAAATGACTCAATGCTAGGGCCCCGGCTTCGCGAGCGAGGAGTTCAACAGCAGAAATACTGTGCATTTTAAGTGGCGGGGTCAAAGTTCAACATACCGTGTGTGAACAGTCATGGTGGCAGTCTCCTCAATTTTATGGATGAAGTATGAAAAGGGCTCCTTAGCTTCCAATGGCTCCGGTGCGTCTGGGTCCATCGTTAAAGCATGTTGGAAAGAGGGACCACCACTGACAGCACACCAGACACCATTCCAAAGTGTTTGATACGGACGATGAATATGGCCCGATAAAATTCTAAGTGGGCGAGTGAAGCTCGATATCAGTTTCTCAAACTTTGAATACCCATCTTGCAAAGCCATTTGATCCAGCTTCGTAATGGCGGAAGGAAATGCCGGATGATGCATCAATATTACTGTTAGAAGATCAGTCGTTTCAGCCAAAAGTGCGGCAAGCCAACTAATTTGCTCATCATCCAAGCCTCCGTAAATCTGACCTTCAATCAGGGTATCGAGTGCGATGATCCGAACATTGCCGCAGATTGTCACATAGTCTAATTTTGGTCCTGACAGGAAAGGCAGCTTATTTTTGAAAGCTTTTTGAAATCCAATTCGTGCATCATGGTTACCGGGAACGGCGAAGATTGGAACTTTAATGGGCGATAGAATGTCTTTAACAAGCTCATAGTCTTCCGTGGAGCCTCCATCTGCTAAGTCACCCGTGATCATCACTGCATCGATGTGTGGTGAAAACGTAACTATGTCGTCAACGACTTTTCGCGCAGCGTCAGCGGCATCAGGACGAACCAGTGAGGTTTCGGGTTTATTTGCAAAAATGTGAAAGTCGGACGTATGGGCAATTAACAAATCCAGGCCCTCTCTGTGTAAATTAGCATTTGAGATGACATCATTTAATACCAGCGCGCATGAAGTTGGCAACGAACTGGCGTTGAAAAATAATGAAGGCTATTATTAGGGGGGCAGTAGTCATCAAAGTGGCCGCATTCACCAACGACCATTCTACCCCACTATCAACTGTGGCAAAAACGCTTAGGCCGACAGTCAAGGGGCGTACTTCTGGTGAGTTGGTGATAATCAAGGGCCAAAGGAAATTGTTCCAGTGAAAACTAACCGATACCAAAGAATAGGCTAAATACACTGGCCAAGATAGCGGCACATAGACATTCCACAAGATCCGCCAGGTACTGGCACCTTCAATTTGAGCCGCTTCATCCAATGATTTGGGCACAGTTAGAAAAGTTTGGCGGAGTAAAAAAATACCAAATGCGGACGTCAAATATGGCAAGGCGATGCCAATTATTGTATCGGTTAACCCAACGCGCGACAACGTCAGATAATTTTCTACGATCAAGATTTCAGGTGAAATTAAAAGCTGCACCATAATAAAAGCAAAGAGAAATCCAGCCCACCGAAATTTGTATCGCACAAATGCATAAGCAACGAGTGTGCAAAGAACGAGGTTTGCTATTAACACGATGGTGATCAAAATGATTGTGTTTGCAAAGTAGAGCGAAAAAGGGGCCGCTTGCCACGCTACAATAAAGTTTTCTAATGTCCAGGGAGCACTGAGTTGAAAATTTGCGGAATACTTTTCTTCGTGAAATGCAGTCCAGACAGAATACGCAAACGGTAAGGCCCAAATTGCGGCCAAGACGATTGCAAGTGTGGAAAATAAAATTCTATCAAGGCCTTGTTTCATTGATAATGCGCCTTTCTGTTCAATAACCAGAACTGGGCAATTGCCAGTAATCCAAGTGTAAAAACCATTAGAACGGTTAACGTCGCACCGTAGGCAAAATCTCTTTGACGAAAAGTCACTTCATAGATGTAGTAAAGTAATAGCGAGCTGGAATTGTTTGGGCCGCCTTCCGTCATGACAATTACATGATCAACCAGCCTGAATGCATTTATGAGTGCATTAACTGCCACAAAGATCGTTGTGGGCCGCAGCAGAGGCAAAACAATGTCTAGAAATACTCGCCCCGAGCTTGCTCCTTCTAATCTAGCGGCGTCTTTCAGGTTTGTCGGTACAGCTTGCAAAGCCGCCAGGTAGAATATCATGAAAAGCCCTGCCTCTTTCCACACCGCAACAAACATCATTGAAGCAAGCGATGTATCAGTGCGACCAAGGAAGTTTATGGAGGGTAACCCAAAAATTTCGAGAATTTGTGAGGCTAGGCCGATACCGGGTGCATAAAAAAATAACCAGATATTCGCAACGGCTATCATGGGCAGCATCGTTGGCATGAAGAACGAAAGGCGCATCAAAGCTGTACCCGGTAGGCGTGAATTTACCAATAATGCCATTCCAATTGCTAAACCGATTGCTAACGGGATGGTGCCAATTGCGTAAATTGTACTATTGAAAAGCACTTGCATCAGCCGGTCGTCTTCTATCAGCGTTAAATAATTGTCGGTACCAACGAAACGGGATGGACGTCGCGAACTACCATTATTCCAAAATGAATTGATCATCGCCTGTATCGCAGGATAGTGCGTGAACGTGACCAGCAACGAGCATGGAATGACCAGCATTATCAAAGCCAATCGAAATGAAAGTTTCATGTTCATTGCCAAGGACCTTATTCAGGGCGCGTCAATCAGGATTATTTTGCTCTGCGCAAAGATGCAGATATGCGCAGAGCGAGCTTTGGACCAGCTTACTTGTAATCGCTAAGAACCTTATCTGCACCCTTTTGTGCTTTTGAAAGGGCCTCTGCCGGGTTCGCATTTCCGGTCACTACGCTTTCAATAGCATCGACGAGATATTGCGTGACCTTGGCGCGCTGAAATGTAGCAAATTCACGCTCGGCGTACGCTAATTGGTCCAGTGCCACTAAAGCCTGTGGCAAACGTTTGGTGTAAGCCTTCATCTCCGGCGTTTCCCACGTGTCGGGTCGTGGTGCAACGTAGCCGGTTGCCATACTCCATTTGGCTGCACTTTTGGGCGATGTCATGAACTTGATAAAACTTAATGCAGCGGCACGTTCTTCATCTGTCGTGTCCTGCATTATGTAGAAATTCCCACCTCCAATCGGTGCGCCTGGTCCATCACCTCCAGGTAAAAATCCAACACCCCAATCGAATTCAGCATTTTTTTCGACAAAAGCAAGGTTGCCGGTAGAGGTCCACATAGATGCAGTTTGACCTTCTAGAAATGCCTTGGGTGTATCACCCCAAGTAATCCCGCCAGGCGCCATGACTTCCTCTTCGGCTAGCCTCAGTAAAAACTCAAGCGATGCCAATGTTGCAGGTGTGTCCATTCGCGCCTCTGTACCGGTTTCAGTGGTTAAGACATCACCCTTTGAGACGACTAACCCACCAAAGAGCCAAGCCCCCCCAAGACCAAGTGTAGGAATACGCGTACCCCAGCGCTTCACATTACCACTGTCGTCCTTCACCGTGAGTGCCTTACCAACTTCGATCATCTCATCCCAAGTTTTGGGTGGCGCTTCAGGATCTAGTCCAGCTTCACGAAAGGCGTCTTTGTTGTAATAGAAAACGGGTGTTGAGCGCTGAAAAGGAATAGCATACGTTTTGCCTTCAAACTGTGCGTCCTTCATAAATCCAGGATAGAAACCAGAAATCCATTCTTTATCTTCTTCGGTATTTGCAATGTCCGAAATTGGTAAAATTACGTCTTCTTCGATCAGCGTAAAAAGGTCGATTGACAATAGTACTGCCACCTGAGGCGGCTGCCCAGCATTAGCCGCAGTCAATGCTTTAGTTGTAGTGTCTTCGTAGTTGCCCGCATAGACTGCTTTTACTGTGTGTTGTGGATTTGCGGTTGCCCACTCATCAGTCAAGGCTTGAATAGTTTCAACCGCTGGTGCATTGACCCCGACCGGAAAATAAAATTCTAAATCTGCAGCCGATACACTCCCGGCAATTGCAACCGACAACGCGGTCGCATTCATCATTGTCGCGTAAAGTTTTGATAAAGTCATGTCTTCTTCTCCTTTTTGTGAAATGCCAGCGGTTGATCCACCAGTCTATTATGAGTTCATTGAAATTCGCATGCCTGTACGTTTCGAAAAAAAATGTGTGGCTTTTTGTGGCCAGCCGACGACGATCTCAGATTGTTGGGAGGGCATATAATCGCCTTGGTGTGACAAAATGAATTTCGTGCCTGAAACAGATACGAGGTGGACTAGTGAAACACTGCCCTCATACTCAATGCTCTTGATATTGCAGGTGACGAGATTATCAGAGCTGCCCGGATTAAACCGCATGCTTTCCGGCCGCACCCCAATCAAGATATCGGACTGGTCAATGTTTAACGTTAACCCAGCGATGAGACTAACATCAGCAACTGACAATAAGTTCATCGGAGGTGTGCCAATGAAGCCTGCGGAAAACACTGTGGCAGGAGCTCTGTAAAGATCAGTGGGGGCGCCAACCTGTTCAACCTGACCTGCGTTCATCAATACGATTGTGTCCGACATTGACAAAGCTTCGCTTTGATCATGGGTGACGTAGACGACAGTTATACCAAGAGATCTATTTAATGCTCTGATTTCACTTCTAATCTCTGTCCGAAGCTTTGCATCAAGGTTAGAGAGCGGTTCATCCATCAAGACTAAAGGGCGCTCTGAAACCAACACACGAGCAAGTGCAACGCGCTGTTGTTGGCCGCCAGAAAGTTGCGCAGGTTTGCGTTTGAGCAGTGGGCCAAGCGACATTAAATCCGCAACGCGCTTGAGCGATATCTCCCGTTCTGATTTTACAACTTTTCGAACCTTTAAGCCGTAAGAAATGTTCTCTGCGACAGTCATATGCGGGAAGAGAGCATAATTTTGGAAAACCATGCCAATATTACGTTGATCAGCAGGTACTTTGGTCACATCTTTTCCGTCGATCAGGATGTTTCCATCACTTACTTCATCAAGCCCCGAAACCAAACGCAGTGCAGTACTTTTTCCGCACCCTGACGGTCCCAACAATGTCAAAAAACCGCCGGGTTCAATGTCGAAATCAATACCTTTAAGTACTTCTGTGCTTCCCCAACTTTTCTGAAGACCTGCAACACTAAGTGATACGCCAGATTTGTTCATACCAGTACAAGGTCCAATCCGGCGTTTTTGAGCTGTAGAGTTATTTCATCTTCGACTTCTCTATTTGTTATTATCCCGGAAATTTGATTAAAGCAGGCTGTTTGCATAAAGGCGTTTGGTTTAAACTTGCTTGTATCAGCCACAACGTAACGGCGACGAGTGTTTGAAATGACCTCCCTTTGCACTTGCGAATATGCTTCGTTAGCCACGCTTATAGACTGCCTTTTTGTATCAATTGCCGAGCAACACAAAAAAGCGATATCAAAAGAAAGTGATCGCAATGCCGAGATCGCTAGTGTACCCGTGAATGAGTCATTAACGGGTTGGTAAGAGCCACCGATGATGTAAAATTGTTTAATGTTGTTTGCTTGTAATAAATTTGCAACTTCAAGCGATGTGGTGACATATGTGCAGCTTGGTTTCTTGTAAGTAAGTGCCGCGATAGCGTGTGAGGTCGTTCCCGCGTCGAGGAAAACAACTTCATCGCCAGCAAGCAAATCAATCGCGGCCTGACCAATGCGAAGTTTTTCTTCGGCGCCAACCGATTTTCGTTCTTCATTTGGCAAGTCGACCATTACTCTGGAATTTACCAGGGCACCTCCATGGATTCTTACAACGGCACCTTCCTCATCAAGTGCAGTCAAATCTCTTCGGATTGTCGCCTCGGATACGCCGAACTGCCGACTGAGATCACGGTTTCCCATTGAGCCCTTTGCGCGAACTAGTTCTTCAATTTTGCGACGACGTACGATTGCTAAGTTAAATTGTTCAGACACTTCACAATTCCCTTAAGAGCGCAATAAAAGCGCCCAATTACGATCAACCTCAAACAATAGTAAACAGAATCATGCATAACCGATCATAAATGAACATTCAAGAACTTTCAGTTTTGGTGAAACAGGCCGATTGTAAAAATCAATGGAACCGGGCACATGTTTAACGAGCAGTGCATCTCAGATTTATGATCTTTAATATGCTGTTATAAATAGTAAAATTATCAAAATTATTATCGCCAATGATATCACAACGGCTATCACGGCTTTGATCACTGGATGCGAGTTCTATACAATGGCCGCCTCTTGGCAGGCATGGAAAGCGCTAATCTAAGCGTCGTAGAGCTCTTCTGCACGCTTACAACACCCAACGCCGCAATGAACGAAGAGACCCCTCACACGGCCGCAGAGCGGCGCGCTATGCAAAGTCTCTCAGGGGTGTGTGGTTTGACCTATCTGACAAAGAGATGGAGCTGCTAACAGAAGCACTCAAATATCACTCAGATGGCTACACAGAGGCCGATATAACCGTTCAGGTGTGCTGGGATGCCGATCGGCTAGACTTGGGGCGTGTGGGCATCAAGCCTGCCCCTCACAGGCTCTGTACGGCGTCTGCGAAGTCGGTGGATGTATTGGAGGCGGCTTATGAGAGGTCAGTGGAGGGTGGTCGCTAAGGCGGCGGAGCTGCTGACTTCATCAAGTTTGTTAGGCGGTTGCTGAAGATGGGGTGAGGTTTGCGTTTTTTTAACAGTATCTTGCAAAAATGGACATCGGGCGTTTCAGGCGCTTTTATGTTTTTATTTGTACTAATTTGTAAAATTTCTATTTAGCGATAAAGTCCAATAAAAAAGGGGATAAAAATTGGCGCGAAATCATAAAGATAATAATCTATTTTCCATCGATTTAGAAGCGATTGAAAGAGTGTTAGAGGATGCCAATGCGCCAATGTTATCACAGGCAGAACAGATCATTTCTAAAGCCATCGAATATCCTAATGAAATAAATGAAAACGCAGAAGCCGAAGAACTTAAATCTTTCCTGGCCCAACTTCGTCTGCAAACCAAACAGGTCGCGCAAGCACGTTTGTCGGACGGCCGTCCTTTTTCTGATGCAAGCAAAGTTGTCAAAGCTTGGTTTGGAAAAACAGAGGATAGGCTTAAAACTGCAGACAAACGAATTTCAAATATTTTATCACAATATGCATCAGCTTTACATGCTCAAGCCGCAGAAATTCGACGCCGAAATGAAGACAAGCAGCGTCTCTTGAGGGAAGAAGAGCAAAAAAAAGATATACCGATCATTCAAGCTACAAGCGGGGAAAATATTATCTCAGCAAAGCCACCAAATCCGGTTCGGGTCCAAGAACTGAACGAAAGGTTGGAAGAAGAACCTGAGGTTCCAAGTGTTGCGCTGGTTTGGCAAGTTAAAGATTATGATATTAATCGACTTGATCTTGAAAAGCTACGAAATCACTTTTCAGAAAGTGCTATAAAAAATGCTATAAAATCTCATATTAAACAGCATGGCGCACACCAAATTTTAGGTGTGGAATACGAACAAACAGTGGCCAGCAGGCTGTAGAAATATCTTCATGATTAGGATGTAGAACGTAATCATAACAACCTGAAAGCTGGAAATCGGCTATTAGTGTGATTAAAGCGTTCTTGGATCAGAACGGGATGTCTTTAACATCAATAGAATCAATATTTGGCCTCTGTTGATCAGTGTAGTCTTGACCGTCATATGAAGGCGAACTTTCGGAAGTGGCGCCATCTCGTGAAACTTTCCATGCTTTGACATCTGTGTACCAACGACCATTATATTCACGGCTTTCCAAATCCACCGAAACCTCAACCGTTTCACCCTGCTTAATGTTAAATTGGTCGATCTTATCACCCCAAGCCATAAAGCAGATCTTTTTTGGGTATTGGCCATCAGTTTCCAAAATATACTCTTGCTTGCGCCATTCCCCGTTTGCCGATTGCCCAGATTTTACTGGCAATAACTCAACAATTTTTCCATTAATCTCCAAAAGCACGGCCTTTCTCTAGGAAGAGTTTTCATCATTCTGACACGTTACTCTAAGTGATGTGAACAAAAAATCAATTTGAAGTTTATGCTGCAGAAGGTTCTCTTTCCCAGCTTTGCGCTTGCAATAAACCAAGTCGTTACCAAATCTCTGGAATGTCCATATACAAACCCACCCCCTCTGACATCGTCACACGATCCTTCGTGGAGCATTGCTGTGAAGCCTATCCAATGGATCACAACGGTTACCACGGCTTTGATCACTGGATGCGCGTTCTATATAACGGCCGCCTTTTGGCAGGCATGGAGAACGCTAATATACGCGTCGTAGAGCTTTTCTGCCTGCTTCATGACACCCAACGCCGCAATGAGAACAGAGACCCCTCTCACGGCCGCAGAGCGGCGCGATACGCAAAGTCTCTCAGGGGTGTTTGGTTCGACATATCTGACGAAGAGATGGACTTGCTGACAGAAGCACTCAAATACCATTCAGACGGCTACACGCGAGCCGATATAACTGTTCAGGTGTGCTGGGACGCGGATCGGCTAGACTTGGGGCGCGTTGGCATAAAACCAGCCCCTCGCAGGCTCTGTACGGCCTCTGCTGAATCGGTAGATGTATTGGAGGCGGCTTATGAGAGGTCGCTAAAAGCCCAAAAGTATTAATTATTAATGAAATCTTTTAAGCAGTTAATTGTTCAAATTTATCAATGAGATTGGGCCTTATTTCCAGCGGGTAAGTCATAAAATTATATTTTCTGTCAAATGTTGTTATTGACATTAAGCAATGTAAACATCATATAAGTATTCCATTGGAGAAATATGATGCTTGCGAAACTCAAAAATTGGCGCGGAAATCTCGAAAACCTGATTGAGCAGGCTGAAAAAATCTCTGCCGAATATAAGTTAAAAGACACCACAGAAATTTCTGTTCGGATGGTTCGGGACTATATTCAAAGGGGAATTCTTGGAGACATCGATCGTTCAGGTCGAGAGTTGGAATTCAACTATTCACACCTTTTGAAACTTGTTCTTTCACGCGTACTTTTAAACGATGGATGGTCTCTTAAAAAGATTGGCGAGCATTTCGAATTCACCCCAGAAGAAGAACTAGAGACACTTATTCCCAAACCGGGCAACCCAGCATTAAGCGCCATTAAACGCCTTCGGTCATCAGTAGACGGCACCAAACCACGAATGTCTCGTGAACCTACCAGCGAGGGGACATTTGCAGTTTCACGGCAAGCTGCAAAGAGAACCACGATCCAACACGAAATGCGGTCCGCGTTGCGTAAAATTGGACTGCCAGAAGATGGCCCAGCCACGGAAGATATTACGCTTCTGGCAATCACACCTTGGTTTCAGGCGTTGATGCAGAAAGACCGATTAAGAACTCTAACGTTGGAAGAGGCCGACGAGATCGGCAAAGCCGTGTCAGCGACACTAATGAAATTAATTCTAAAAAGAGGAGAGCGGCGATGATTAATATAGAATTCACACCCGAAAAAAATGGTATTTTAGCAGGAGAAGCAAACACATTCGAAGTTTTACTGCGTGCTTCCTCTGAGCTTCAGCAACCTTCAAGTTCCAGCAAAAGACTGCCTCTGAACCTTTCACTCGTAATTGATCGATCTGGGTCGATGCGCGGCCGCCCATTAGAAGAGGCAAAAAAATGTGCTGCTATGTTGGTTGATCGTATGAATGCTAACGACCAGCTTTCTGTTGTAACTTATGATAGTAGTGTGGATGTCCTTTTCCCAACAACTAAAGTCCTGCACAAAGATCGTTTGAAAACACTAATTGATCGGATTCGTACTGGCGGTAGGACTGCCTTGTATGAAGGATGGTCTGTTGGTGCAGAACAGGTTGCTAGGGATGCTGGTGAAAATTACCTCTCTCGTGTTTTGCTTTTATCAGATGGAATGGCCAATCATGGTCTGACTGACGAAGCAATTATTGCGTCGCACTGCCAGACGATGGCCGAAAATGGAGTCACAACCTCAACTTATGGCTTGGGTAATCGATTTAATGAAAACTTAATGACCGCGATGGCAAAATCAGGTCAGGGACAAGCCAATTATGGTCAAACAGCAGATGATTTGATGGACCCCTTCAATGAAGAGTTTGATTTGATGGAAGCCATTATTGCGCGGCGAATGAAACTTCGCATTTTGCCTGAAGTGGGTGTCAGCTTTGAACTTTTAAACGGCTACGACACAGATCAAGAGGGCCGATTTATAATTCCTGACCTTGCCTACGGGGCCGATGTCTGGGCCTTTCTGAAAATCAAGGTAAACAAAAGCCTGTGCGACCAAGCCTCAAATACATCGATCAGAGTTCTTACAGCCACAATAGATTTCGTGGACGATGACGGAGTTGAGCGCCGTACTGATCCAGCCGTGATGACGATAGAATTACTAGCACAAGATGCCTTTGCAGAGCTGGCCTCAGACGAAACTGTAAACCAACGTTCAATCGAGTTAAAGGCTGCTACCCTACAAGAACAGGCGCAAATAGCAGCCAGAAGGGATGATTGGGTAAGAGTTGATCAAATCATGGAAAAGCTAGAGGCATTAGGAACAGACAATGAATGGATTAAAGTTTCTCTAGAACGACTGAAGACATATTCTGAAAGAAGACAGCGTGACGAGTTTTCAAAGGAAGCCAATTACAAAACTAGTAGAATGAGAACTCGCAGAGTTTCGAGGTCCGAAGAAGAGGGCAGTTTCGATATGTCGGCAGAGAGGGCGCGTCCATCATACCTGCGACGCAAATTGGAACAGGGTAAAAAGCAGCTTTAATTTCTGAAAAGATAATCCTTAGGGAGCTAGCCAAATGTCGAGATCAGTTTCTTATCAAGATATATATGACCTGCTATACACTGAAGGTTATTTTGCTTGGGCCGAAGAACCCGTCTATTTGCTGGGCTGTGATATTTTCGAAACTTCTCAGCAAGATGGTCTTATCCAGCTCTCAGGCACTACAATAGAGGCGACTGTTGAAGACCCCATGGAGTTGATCGGTAATATCAGCATCGACCTATGGGGTTTTCCATTCAATGTCACGCTTGCTCCAAAAGCTGAAAAGCCTATCAATTCGGAGGATCAAATTAGTTTCGTTAACGATTTGGGAGACTCAAATTATACGAGAAATTACTCCTTTGCAAAGGAATGGATTGTAGATGATTGGCACTGTGATGGAATGGAGAAAGTTTCGGGCAAAATACATAAGTCACCGCACAAAGAGTTCTGGGCGGAAACATTGGTTGGTAGCTTGAATACCATGATAGATAATTTTTTATATGAGTATGAGGACGAAGTAGAGAAAGATGATTTTATCAGAGGAGTTCATCCTCTTTTTGTCCCAGCGTTGAAATCTGACTTTCCAAAAATAGCAAATTGGGGTGGGGGCAGTTAGTCATGCTACTCCATATTCCCCATTCCCAAAAGCACATTCCAGAAGAATATCTGCAATATTTTCATTTGTCAGATAGTGATTTGGACGTTGAACTGCTGAAAATGACTGACCATTTCACCAACCAATTGTTCGAATGCAGTCAATCTAATTGCAGTGAAATAATCTTCCCTGTATCGCGCCTTTTGGTCGATCCAGAGCGTTTCGTTATTGACGCGGATGAGCCAATGAGTGCGCGCGGAATGGGCTGCATCTATGAAAAGACCCACGACCAAAACCCATTGAAAGATTGCTGTGCGATTAGACAGGTTTTAATTGACCGATATTACGAAACGCATCACGCGCGATTTGCAGCTTTAGTTAATAAAGAACTGGAGAAAACTGACCGTGCGTTAATAATTGATTGCCACAGTTTCCCTAAATACCCACTGCCCTACGAGATGGACCAAACATCGGATCGTGCCGAAATTTGTATTGGGACTGATGATTTCCACACGCCCTATAATCTGGCTGTTGTGATTAAAGAAGGCTTTAGTAAATTAGGGTTTTCCACTGCACTGAATAAACCGTTCGCAGGCGCAATAGTGCCTATTGAGCATTATAGAAAAAACAAAGCCGTAACCTCGATCATGATTGAAATCAGGCGGGACCTCTACATGGATGAGGTCACTGGAAGAAAGATTGAGAATTTTGCCGTGGTTAAAAATGCCATAAGCGAGGTTTTGCAAGAACTGGTGGAGCAAGATGGATAACTTGACTGAAAACGCACCAGCGAAATTATCTTTGTTGCGTAAAGCCCAGCAAGCCCAGCGCGTGGACCGCTTGGAACCTGATGCACATAAAGCGGCAGAAAATGCCTTCTTTACTAGATACCATCAGTACGAAAATGTTCTAAAAAACGCTGCCAATGACAGAAACACAATCGCTCACCCAAAGCTAAAAGAGGCTTTCTCAGACATGAGAGCTGCCCTCATAATGCGCAAAGCATTGAGGCAACACAGATCAAACGAAATAAACGCAACGGCTACTCGTGAGAGTGGTGAGCGAATTAATACGGAAACGCCGGAAAAAGCGTTGAATTGGGTTTATAGGAACACATGGTTTAATTCGGCTAGCTTTGAACTTGAGACTGCAGCAGCTCGATCAATAGACCAAGACATTGATATGGCGGGCTACGACAAGAACTCCGATCAATATTATGAATTACTCAGCAAAAGGCTTCGGCAAATATTTCCAGATTTACTCATTGATGGCTTTAAATCGAAAGATGCAGGTACCATGATAGAAGAACCAAAATTAGACGCTTTCAAACCATCTGTAGAAGTGGCCTCAATACTTGTTGGTCGGCTGGGTGTAATGTCTCAGCAAGAGCTGGCGAAGCTGGATGAGGTGATGGCTCCAGAGGTTCTGGACCCTCTTCTGAGGCTGCTCCCAGAACTTGGGGAGCTTATTGCGGCTATAGAGGGCAACAAACCGCCAGAGGTGGCTTCAACTCCTAGTGACAAGGTGCAGGCTCCTGACAAAGCCCACCAGTGGTGGCGCCGAAACCGATGGTTCAATGCTGTTGGCTACGAGGCCGAAACAGCAGCGGCACGATCTATTGATGTGCAGCTTCATTTGGAAGGATACGATAAAAACTCAAATGAATATTACGAAGTTCTAAGCAATAGGTTGCAGAAACTATTTCCTGAGTTGGAGGTGGTGAAATGAAAGTTGCATCGCATTATCTATCAACAGTATTCTGCGTTCTTTCGACAACAGCTTTTAGTGATGACAACCATAACTTTCATTGCAAAATAGAAAGGGTAGATCACTGTAATGGAAAAGCTTGTTATTCATACAAAGAAAACGAGACGATTATTATCAGTGCCGAAAAAGACCCAATATTAAATCAACCTTTTGGCGTTCATAAACAGTGCGACAAAGGTTTCAAAAATTGCTATGTTGAAGAACTTTACGGTTTCAACAGAAATGGAATTTATGCGAGGTATAACTTTGGCGAGAAAGGGACTGCAGGCTATCTAAATATCCAAGTCCACCTTTTTGCTCATCAAACTCCCAACGAATTTCCTTTCAACGAAGTATACATAAGTGGAAGTGGTTCAAAACTAGCTTGGGGACACTGCTGGCAGTGAACCATTTATTGAGAAATGAAATAATAATTTGCCCATTTCTATTTATTTTTAAGTAAGATTTTTTATTATTAATCGTTTTAGAGTAAATTATAGACAAAAGGTATCCTAAGGATTTGAACAGGGTTGTCTTATGTTGGAGGAATAAAATGAAAGTAATATTGTGCTGCATTCTTATGTCTACAATTTTTGCGCAATCGGCTATCGCTAAACAATTAACCGTTTTTAAATGTGATTTTGATGGTCTCAAATTTTACATTACGGTTGAGGATAAAAGTCTATCCACACGTGTTGGTACAAGCATTGGTATTGGCAACTATGCACAAGCATATTTTGACGATCTTCATAAAATTTGGATTATTGTGGAATCCATAGCTGGTGGAACACTGCCTTCGACACTTACCACAGTGAAACCAGATGGGGGAGCTGTTCACAGTAGACATACGATTTTTGATTCAAATAAAGTGATGCATTCCCAATCCACCGGAACGTGCATTAAAATTTAACCTCAAGAGTATTCATACCAGAGCCTGATGTCTCTCTCTAGCCGTTCGTCTTATTGTTTGATGAATACTATACAGACCTCCACCGCATGTCAGAGGCAGAGGATTGGATGCACAACGCCCAGCGTATTGTGTTTATGGGAACGTCGTTTAGCGTGAATATAACCAGTATCGCCTTGCGCACTGCTCTTTCAAATGAAGCCGCCATCGAGGTCGTTGATCCCCAACCGATTGATCTTGGATACGAGAGAATCGAATATCACAGGATGACGGCTGCGGAATATGTTTCAGACAGGTCGGGGTGAAGAACCCTTGGAGAGTTTTAAAACGCAGTTGTAAGATCCACAGTCATCGATGCTACAATTAATCGAACCCACCCAATGTTGAACAGTCAAATTTTATGAATATTCACAGAAATCTGAACTCTAGCAGTCCAGAAAATCTTCCATGTTGAATTTACGTCCAACATTAATTCTAGACGTGGTATTGTTAACTATCTATTGGCGCCTACCCTGATCATACTTTGGAGATTCTTTATCCATGAAAAATTATGACCACATTATTATTGGTGGAGGGATTTTAGGCTTGTCCATTGCTTACCATCTGGCCCGAGACAGCCGGGATAGTGTTGTCGTTCTCGAACGCAATGAACTGGCTAGTGCCGCGTCCAGCCGAGCTGCTGGCTTGGTACTACAAGTCACAACAAAACCTTCACAGACGGCAATGACAAAACGGACTTGTGAAACAATACCACTACTTGAAAGAGCATTGGGCGATACAATTGGATTCCACGCGGTGGGCAGTATGCGGATCGCTAGCTCGCCAGAGCGCATAAATGAATTAGTGCGCATGGAGCAAGACGCCGAAGACAATAACATCCCTTGTCAAACCCTAAATGCTTTAGAAGCGACTGAGAAAGCTCCTTGGTTGGATGTCAATAATGCACAACGCATCACATTTTTTCCAACAGACGGCTATGTTGACCCATACAGATTGAGTACCTCCTATGGTTTGGCGGCACGTAAGCTTGGCGTAGATATCAAGCCGCGCTGCGAAGTTCAGAACTTGTTGATTGAAGCCAACCAAGTCATTGGAGTTCAAACTGAAAAGGGTAATATTTTTGGCAATTCAGTGACTGACGCGGCAGGTGCTTGGGCGTCTTTAATCAGCGCCCACGCTGGCTACCTGTTGCCTATAGCACCGACACGGAGCCACTATTGGATCAGCGCCCCAAACACTAATTACGGGGGCGATTTCCCAATTGTTATGCTACCTGATGCGCGCACTTACATGCGGCCTGAGGTTGACGGTATACTCATAGGAGTGCAGGAGCCACACTCTATAACGTTTGATGCGCGCGACTTGCCCGGAAATATTAATAGCTTTTCACCTACAAAGGGCGAGGAGCATTGGGATGTTATCGCTGGTGCCATGGAAGAAATTGCAGCCTTTTTTCCAGAAATTAATCACGCAGAGTTCGCATCCTACATCAGCGGTTTGTCTACTTATACGCCTGACGGAAACTTGGTACTCGGGGCGGTTCCCGAGGTAGATAACTTCTTTACTGCAACTGGTTGCTGTGGCCATGGCATTGCTATGTCCGCAGGGATTGGCACAGCCATGTCAGGACTATTACGTGGTGATACAGTACCAGTCGATCTAGACCCTTATGAACCCAGTCGATTTGGCAAGATCAATCCGTTTTCTCCTGAGTTCAGAGACCGTTGTGCGCAAGCGCGTGCGTCTAAATCGCACGCTTCTCTAGACTCATAATTTATTGTACCTCTAATCGTATTACCTCAGTAAGAGGTGGAGATGCTGCCAGACACGCTGCTGCTAATGCTTGACGAACTGCTGCCAGAGCCACCTGATGAGTTGCTACTGTTCAGAGTACACCAATGGCGGAATAATGTTTTGGAAGGCTTTTGCTGGAGACTGGTCAGATTTGGATGAAGTAGGGCTAGATAACAATAACTATTGTGGTGGATGGCTTAAAAAGTTCATTTACTCAAATTTCATTACAAGAGCTTCAGAATACACAGTAGTTATTTTGAACGCAGCAATTGCTTTTGCCTTAACATATCTATCAGCATTCATGAAAAGACACACAACAATTTCAGCCTTCCTTTCAGCAGACAACATTTGTTCTAGTGATGGGGAGGCAAACGAGGCGACGTCAGCTCAGGTTAGCCGATTCTGGAAGTTTCTGTGTTTTAATAATCAAGTAAAATTTGGTGAAGTTAACGTGTGACTGTAAACAAAGATGAATAC
>ENA-OQVM01002367-OQVM01002367.1-marine-metagenome-genome-assembly--contig:-NODE-2367-length-22161-cov-34.812217_pt1 | contig 22161 bp, 18 predicted proteins | sample MGYA00237776_ERZ505498 | MGnify/ENA primary metagenome ERZ505498 (study PRJEB26159, sample SAMN06265151) | marine metagenome | isolation source: Helgoland LTER site | place: Germany:Helgoland, sampling... | reverse complement strand
ATACTGGCGATATAGAAATAATTATAATAGTGTTTTTTATCCGCACCTATTAAAAACGACAAACATTTAGTTCCATAGTAGGAGAAGGAAAATAGAGACGAAATACTAAACACGGCGATAATCACCACCAATAGATAGTTTCCATAACCGGGCATGGCATTGGCAAATGCAGCAGCGGTTAAACTTACACCATTTCCTGATGAGGTTTCCCAAACTCCCGTGACTAAAATTGCTAAAGCGGTTAATGTACACACCAATAAAGTGTCTATTGCAGGCCCTAACATTGCTACGAGTCCTTCTCGAACGGGTTCATTTGTTTTGGCTGCCCCATGTGCTAAAGGAGCGGTTCCAATTCCAGCTTCGTTTGAAAATGCACCACGCTTCACCCCTAACAAAATCAAACCTCCTACTAAACCTCCAAAAAAGGCATCGCCTGAAAAGTTATCTGCTGCAAAAGCATCTGTAAAAATTAGTGCCAAGTATTTAGGCACGACTTCAATATTTACAGCTAAAATAATCAGTACAGAAACAAAATAAAGCAGCACCATCGAAGGCACCATTTTAGAGGCTATTTTACTGATTCGCCCAATGCCACCCAGAATAACTGCAGCGGTCAAAGTGACCAATATTAAACCAATGATTATGTTGGACGTAAACCCTACCTCAACACCATTTGGAATTAGCAAAATATCATTTATCGCTTGTGTCAATTGATTGACATTAAAAACGGGCAAAGCGCCAACCAACCCACATATACTGAACATCATAGCCAAAGGCTTCCAAGATCGCCCTAGCCCCTCTGTAATAAAATACATAGGGCCCCCTTGAATTTCGCCAGCACTGTCTTTTCCTCTATACATGATGGCTAGTGTTGACGTGAAAAACTTTGTCGACATCCCAACGACTGCACTAATCCACATCCAAAAAATAGCACCTGGCCCACCAATAGAAATCGCCACTGCAACTCCAGCAATATTCCCCATACCAATAGTGGAAGACAAAGCTGTGGTTAAGGCTTGAAAATGACTGATTTGCCCATAATCATTGGGGTTATCATATTTTCCACTCAAAACCTGAACCGCATGACCTAATAATCGGAAGGTCGCAAATCTAGAACGGATGAGTAAATACAACCCCCCACCAATAAGAAGAACTAGTAGCGGTAATCCCCAAACGGCGCTCGATAATGCCGCAGATAGTTTTGTGAGTTGTTCCATAAGTTATGCGCTTTGCAGTTGGTTTATGTGACAAATGTAATGTATTAGAAAAGAATCGATTTTGATAGACGACTATAAACTCTATAAAACATAGGTCGTCTCTTTTGCTTATCTTTGAATCGGGATTAGGAATTATAGCCTTCCTAAATTTAGCTCAAAACCCATTTAAAACACCCCCAATGAACGATGTTTTTGGATCAGCAATTTTAGATTACCAAGAAGGAAATTACACGGAAGATCTGGTGACCTCTACGAGCATCTCAGAGGAAGACACTCTAGCTCTCCCCTATTTATTTAGAGCTTTTTCTGAAATGCCTTCACTAGAACAAACGGCATTAAAACTGTCTAAAGGACATGTTTTAGATATCGGATGTGGCGCGGGAAGTCACAGTTTACATTTGATTTCGAAAGGTTTAAAAGTGAAATCTATCGATATTTCTGAAGGCGCCATTAAAGCCTGTCAGTTAAGGGGTTTAAAATCTGCATACGTATTAGATGTTATGGACGAAACCGCATCTTTTGACACGCTGCTTTTATTAATGAACGGTTCTGGAATTTTTCAATCTTTGGCACATACACCTTTGGTATTGAACCATCTTAAAACACTTCTAAATCCAAAGGGTCAAATTCTTATTGATTCTTCGGATATAAAATACATGTATCAAGATGATGATGGTGGGTATTGGATAGATACCAATAAAGCGTATTATGGTGAACTTGATTATACGGTGCGCTATAAAGGTGAAGAAGCCACCTTTAGCTGGATGTACCTCGATTTTGAGCATCTTAAAATAGCCTGTAATCAGGTTGGGCTAAAATGTGAATTAATTGAAAATGGTCCTCATCACGATTTTCTTGCGAAACTCACCCTAGTTTAAAAATCAAATTTATAACTCACGCCACCTAAAATTTGTAGCCCTTGAACAGGATAATTACTCCAACGGTTATAGCTCTTATTTACAATGTTATTGACTTTCACAAAGGCTGAAAACTGATTTGTAATATCATAATCTAGTTGCACATTTGCATCTATGAACGCATCCAACGTCGTATTTGGTGTAATAGGTTCCGGAATGAAAAGACCTTCAAAATTGATGGTATCTTGTCGCGATCCTAAATAAAATACAGACCCCGCAAACGTCCATTTTTCAGAGAGTTGATAGTCTAAAAACACGGAGGCTTCAAAATCTGGCAAATTCCAAGCAGTGGGTTCTGAATCACTCGTATAATTATATAGATCGCCTTTTAATCGCATACTAAGTTTTTGACTCATATCAATTTCCAAGGCTCCTGAAATATTAAAAACTTCCACGTCATCATACACAACTCTAAACGAGTTACCACGGTTATAATTATTTGGTATTGATAGGTTCTGAATGGATTGGGTTCTAAAAAGCGCTTTGTCTTGCTCACTAGTAAAACTCCCCTTTACATCATAACCTACGGTTTGAGAGAGTTTTCCTTTAGTTCCTACAACTATTTTATAAGGGGTATGACTTGGGCGAATATCTAGCGTTGGAGACACAAATGGATTTGCTTGTGCAAAATCTTGATATGTATTTTGATGTAAATCGCCTTTAATTCCAGCATAAGCCACGACTAAAGAATTGACAACCGCATAACTTACTTCAATATTAGGATAGATATAAAAGTCATTTTTGTTTTGTTCGGAATCCATCGCATAATACGCCTTAAACCCAACCAACACTGTGAGGTCGTCTTGGATATATTGATAGCTTGGCGCTAGTGAAAACTGAATATTTCCATAAGGTTGAGCTTGTGACGTCGTATAGTTTTTAGAAAATTCTCCTTTTAAATAATCGACTTTAAACACTGTATTAATAGGGCTATCCAATAGATTTATTTGGAGGTTTGATTCCCCTTTCAAATGGTATTCTTGAGAATCATAGGCATCAGAAAATCGTTGCAACTGCAATTTAGCACTTTGAAAAACGCCTTCTGTAAACTGAATATCACTACCTAATTTAACTGTAGAATACACTTGTTTTGGGTCGATAGACGCTGTAGTTTCAAAAGGAAGTCCATACCAATTGACGGCGAGTCGCTTATACGTTACATCCGAATTCCAAACAAACGTTTTTAAACTTTTAGCATAATTTACTTGAACCGAACTGTTTGAAAAATCATCATCAAGCTGTAGCCCATCTATACCGCCCTGCGAGGAATAGTGTTCTATAGAACTCCCCAAACGCTCCCCTCTTCCAAGTTTATGGTTAAGGTATACATTTCCTAATACGGTTCCATAATTTCCTAATCCTAAAGCGGCATAATTTTGAAATAATTTCTCTTTCTTGAATTTCTTTAACCTTACAGAATTTCCTTTTGCCGGCGTAAAAGTAGACGCAACTGGAATAGAGAAAATGGTATAGGTCACTGGTTTTTGAGGGGTTTCTGAGCCTCCCAAACGCGGGGTTTGTTTCATTTTAAATGCATCTGATATCTTTGGGGTGTAGGGCTTCACAATACTCACAACTTGTGTTTCGATGGAATCTTGAGAACGCGACTGCGAAGTTTGAGCGTGTAATTGATCTACTTGCACTATAAGTATTAAAGCAGCTACTAAATAAACGCTATTTTTTAATCTAATATTCATAGGGTTAGTTTTCATTTTCTGTATCGACTTCAATAGATGAATTTGTTTTTGCAGCTTCTGTTTTAATCTGTTCCAACTCTAATTCTGCTTCGGTTATAACTTCCTTAAATTCTTCAAAATTTTGAATCACATTTTCTAAAATATAAGTCGCTTGAAAGTCATCTTCAAGAGCTCGGAAATTCTTTGCCATAACAACCAATCCTTTTGAGGCATAATATTTATAACTAGAAAAGTTTTTAATCAATACTTGAACACTAGCGTTGGACGCTTCGTACGCGCCATCAACATTGTTAAAATAGGCTTCAAAATACTGCGCTTCAGCTCCCATTTCTCCACTGGCAATTGTTTTTACTTGTGCATATGCGGATCGAGCTTTGGTTTCATTTTTGGTTTTCATTGCAGCACGGGCACTGATAATATAAGCATCACTCATAATATAAGTATCCGTTTTGGAATTGTCGAGAATAACTTCAGCATAGCGAATGGCATCGTCATAGTTATCTAACTGAAAAAACACCTTCATTAAGTTCGATTGCGCATATAATCTGTTTTGCGGGTTTCTTGCTTCCAGTTCTAATCGAGATAAGTATACTAATGCGTTTTGATATGTTTGAGAGTCTAAGAGGATTTCTGATACTTTCAGCAATGCTGACTCTGTAAATTCGTTGGTCGATTGTTCACAAACAAACCTATAATGTGGGAGCGCATTTTCCATCAGATTGCTCTTATAATACAATTCCGCAAGATAAAAATGAGCTTTTAAGAGTTGAGAACCCTTTGGGAATCGCGCAATGTAGCCATTAAATAAGTCGATCGCTTTTGAGCTGTTTGCCTCTAAATATTGTTTTTCAGCAGCCTCATAAGTCGCTTCATCTAGTTCACTGTCGGAAATGCCAACATACTCCAATGTTTTAATCCAAGCCGCATAGGATTCTACTTGACCTAAATCGATGTACACAGATCGTGAGGTACTAATAGCTTGAAAGGCTTCGGGAGTGGATGGATAATTAACGGCTACCAAGTTTAAGTTCTGAAGCGCTGATTGTGTGTCGCCTTGATTATATAACATTAACCCTTTTCTTAATAAAGCTTTAGACACCAAAACACTAGACGAAAAATCACTAATTAGTTGACTGTAATACATGAGTGCTTTTTGTGGATCGCCTTGATTTACAAAGGTATTTGCTAATTCAAACAAGGCTTGATCTCTTAGGCGCGATGTTCTAAACGTCATTACTTTTTGTAGTCCTAAAATTTTATTTGAAGTCTCTCCTAAATACCCATGACTAACAGCAATTTGAAATGTGGCATAGTCTACTTCAATTTTAGCCAATTTTAAAGCCGCTCTATAGGCATCTATTGCAGGGCTGTACTGAGTGGTCACAAAATAGGAATCCCCAAGTCTTAAAAACGCATCGTTTAATAAAGTTACATTTACAGGTTGTGTGGCGATGAATGCCTGAAACGTTTTAATGGCAAGCGCATACTCTGTTTGTTTAAAATAGGTATAGGCTAGGTTATAGTCTAAGTTTTTAAATTCATCGAGTTGAGCAGACAAACTCATGTTTTTGAAGTCTATAAATCCATCATAAGCATTTTTAAAATTAGATAACTGATACTCCGCCTCGGCCTTCCAATAGGTTGCTCTAGCTTTAAAAATTAAATCTATTGAACTTGATAAGGAGTTTTCAAACTGTTTTTTTGCCTCTATATAATTTGCCGTATTATATAGCTCTAAGCCTCTATAGAATGTCACTTTTTGATACGCTTCTTTGTGAAAGGTTCGAGACTTGTTTTCTAGTAGCTCAAGTGCTTCTTTAAAATTATTTGAACTAATGTAAGAATCGATTAATAAGGTTTCTATCTCTATTTTAAAAGTCGATTTTGGGTATTGATCTAAAAACAGCATAAGCACTTCAGGAGTGGATTGGTATGGATTGCCAATATCATAGCTGAGTTTGGCATAATTCAACCAAGCATCTTCTTTTATATTGAGGTTAAACTCCATTTCGGAAGCATTTCTAAACGCATTCAGTGCTTCCTGTTTTTTATCTAAATTTACATAACTTTCAGCGAGATGATAATACGCGTTTTGTGCAATAGCGTTAGAACCTTCTATTATTTTATTAAACTCATTGATCGCCTTTTGATAGTCGTTTTGTTTATAATACGCATACCCCAATTGATAAAAATCGGTGTGATTCCAGCGTCCTCTTTCGCCTTTATAAGCCTTTAGAAAAGGAATAGCTTCTGCATATTTTTGAAGATTAAAATAACTTTCACCAACGATTTTTGAAAGCTGAGAAGCCTCTTTTGAACTTCTTGTCTCTAGTTGTACCAATGCTAATTCAATGGCTTTCGCAAACTTCCCTAATTTAAAATTCAAATCGGCTTGATAATACGATAAATTATCTTTGTAAGCGTCCGTGTTTTCTACTTGATCAAAATAAACGGACGCCTGATCATAATCATCGCCTTCATACGCCATAAAACCAATATAGTATTTGGCTTGTGAACCGTAAGTTTTAGACATTTCAACTTTCTTAAAATACGTTTTAGCAACCTTAAAATTTTTGGTTGTATAAAGACTGTACCCATACTTAAAATAAAACGGCTCGAGGTTCGAATTTGAAAGAGAAGACACCTCAACTTTGTCGTACCATTTTCGAGCATAGGCATATTTAGCATTATCAAAATAGTAATTAGCAACTTCAAAAAAAGCGGAATTACGTTTGATACTAGAAGGGTAATGTGCTACAAAAGATTCTACAAGTAATTCTGCATTGGGCTGATTAAGTCGCACGGCACAGTTTGCATTGTAATAGGCTGCATTGGATTTTAATAAATCCTCTGAGGCATTGGATTCTATCGATTTAAAAAGCACTTGAGCTGACTGGTATTGTTGTGCATTATAGAGCGCTATAGCAGATTGATACTTAACATCTTCACTAGAATAAATAGTCGAATTCTGAGCAAATCCAGCACAAAAGAAACACACAAAAACAAGACGAACTAAATATTTTATGGAAGTCATATACTGAAAGAGTTTTATTACATTCAAAGATAAAATATATCAAGTTGATAACGGAAAAAATTTGGCTAAATTATAAGTTGAGTAAAATATTAACATAAGAAGACCGTTTAATGCAAGTGATATTTGATAATTAAATCAAATAGTAATACTTTTATAAAAATTAATTTTTAGGAAAGATACATGTCAGATTCGGTATTAAAATTAGAAAATGTTTCCATTTTTCAAAACGACAACTTAGTATTGAGTGACGTCAATGTGGATGTCAAAGAAGGTGACTTTGTATACTTGATTGGGAAAACAGGTTCAGGAAAAAGTAGTTTTCTAAAAACATTGTATGGTGATTTAAAACTAAGCAATGGCGCGGGGTCAATCGTTGAGTTTGACTTAAAGACGATGAAAGAAAAAGACATTCCTTTTTTAAGACGAAAACTGGGTGTTGTATTTCAAGATTTTAAACTTTTAAATGAACTTAGCATAAATGGTAATCTCGAATTTGTTTTAAAAGCTACGGGGTGGAAAGACAAAACATTAATCAAAGCCAAAATTGAAACTGTGCTCACAAAAGTAAATATGCAGGCCAAAGGGAGTAAGTTTCCTTATGAACTTTCGGGAGGCGAGCAACAACGCGTGGCGATTGCTAGAGCTTTACTAAACGATCCGAAATTAATTCTAGCTGACGAACCTACAGGAAATCTAGACCCACAAACGAGTATGGAGGTGATGGAAGTCCTTTTAGAGCTCAATAAAAAAGGCCATACTATTTTTATGGCAACACATGATTATGCGTTGATTTTAAAATACCCTAGTAAAACACTCAAATGCGAAGACACTAAAGTCTTTGAGGTGGTTCAACGTAAAAATTAAGAATGCTTTCTATACTTATTCCAACTTATAATTACAATATTCAAGCACTTGTGCTTGAACTTCATGCGCAATCAACCGCTTGTGAGATTGATTTTGAGATTCTCTGCTACGACGATGGTTCAAAAAATCTTGAGATTATAGAAGCTAATAGTGGCATAAATTTATTAAAACATACTACGTATAAAGTTTTGGACTCTAATATTGGGAGAAGTGCGATACGTAATTTATTGGCAAAGGATGCTAAATATGATTTATTACTGTTTTTGGATGCCGATGTAATTCCTGTTAAAAATGATTTCATTTCTAAGTATTTAAATTCTATTTCTGATTCTACAAACATAATTTATGGAGGTATCCGTTACCAAGAAACTCCCCCAGAAAAAAAACAATTATTACGTTGGATCTATGGTAAAAAAAGGGAGGCGTTACCAGTCGTCAAAAGGAATAAAAATGTGTATTTGAGTTTCTTAACGTTGAATTTTATAATTCAAAAAAACACCTTCAATACCGTCTGTTTTAACGAAGCTATTCCCAACTTAAGAAATGAAGACACTTTATTTTCATACAATTTAAAACAAAAAAAAATACCTGTTGTTCATATAGAAAATCTGGTTTATCATTTAGGCTTAGAAGACAGTAAAACTTTTTTAAATAAAGCTATTGAATCACAAGATGCAATGAATCTATTTCTTGAAGAGGGTTTAATCGACATTAAATACACTGCGATTACTAAAACAATATATAGACTAAAAAAAACTAAACTAGATCGTCTGTTCTCGATTAGTCATCCGTTTACTAAAAAAGTATTCAAGGCTAATTTATTGTCAAAAAAACCCTCATTGTTCATTTTTGATTTATATAAACTAAGCTACCTTTGTTATATAAATAAAAAAGAATAATGGCATTCATATCCGTAATCATTCCGTTATACAACAAAGAGCAGTTCATCGAAGCAACGCTATTAAGTGTATTGAATCAAACGTTTTCTGATTATGAGATTATTATTATCAATGATGGCTCTACAGATAAAAGTTTAAGAAATGCCACAAAAACCCTGAAGGGTTATAACAACCACAGCCTAATCACTCAAAACAACAAAGGTTTGTCCGCTACAAGAAATGTTGGAATCTCTCATGCTAAAGGTGAGATTATTGCGCTTTTAGATGCTGACGATTTATGGGACAGGAAATATTTGGAGGAGATTAAAGAATTGTATTTAAAATATCCTGAAGCAGATTTATTTGGAACCGATTACATTGAAAAATATACGGACTTGAATGTTTTAGAACCTACAAAAAATATAAATTTAATCAAAAAGAATACAACTTTTTTGGTGAATGACTTTTTTAAACTCAACTTATATCAACCTATAATAACTCCAAGTAGTTTCTCTTTTAAAAAAAATATCTTCAGAAAAATAACGTTTAATGAAGCAATTGATTTTGCCGAAGATGTAGAGTTTTTCATTAAAAGTAATATAAGTTACAGATTTGCCTATAGCTATAAGCCTTTGGCTACAGTTCATTTTGACATCCCAAATCAAATGACACAAGTAGGTTTCAAAGGAAAAAGGCTTCCAAATTTTGATCAGTTTGAAGTACACACAGGTCAGCATACTACATTAAAAAAATACTTGGACACCAAACGCTATTATTTGAGTATTCTTTGTCGAATTTCAAATGACCAACAAAATTTAACGCTATTAAGAAAGCAACTGAATGTATCAAATTTAAAAATTCGTCAACGTATATTATTAAACGCTCCACTTGTAATATTAAAAGGATTGAGATCTATTAAAAAACACTTTTTGAAGAAAAATATCCGATTAACATCTTACTAATCTAATAACTGCTCCCACATTGATATTACATTTTTAGCAGAAAACTTTTCAACTGAAGTTATAGCATTACTTTTACAATAATTATAAAATTCTGCATCTGTATGCATTTTGTCCATAGCATTGATAAGGGCATCAAAGTTTTGGTTTTCAACTAAAATTCCATTCTCTCCGTCTTTAATCAGTTCTGAAGGTCCTGACGGACAATCAAAAGATACTACAGGCGTGCCTATTGATAATGCCTCTAACAATACCATTGGAAAACCTTCGGTATGACTAGACATTACAATGCATTTTGCAGCTTTCATATAATTTTTAACTTCAGATTTAAACCCTAAAAGACACACTAAATTTTCTAAGTCACCTTGTTTTATTTGAAACTCAAGTTGCGCCTTATCTGGTCCTTCGCCAACAATATAAAGCGGGACTTTGTCCTTGAAAAAGATAGTTTTTATATAAGCCTCTATTAGCTTATCAAATTGCTTAGTACTATTATCTAAGCGCCCCACAGCCAAAAGAAATGGTGTTTGAATCTCGGCATTAAAAGCTGTTTTATGTAACGGTTCAGAATTGTAAAAATTAGGGATGTATTTTAAATTAGAAAAAGGAAAAAGAGAAACCAATCGATTAATAATCCCGTTGGAAACACCTATTACAGCTGGCGCTTTGCTATAGTCTTTAAAAAACCATTTGTATTTTGGTATATGAAAAAAAACCTCATAACTATGAATTGTAAAAATTATTTTTGAGAGGTCAAAAATAAATTGATGAAAACACCATTCCATAACTGGACGATTGCGTGTACGAAAATCAATATAATAATCAGAATTAGTTATCTTGTATGCGTACTTAAACTTAAAAAACTTTGAAAGTTGTTTAATAATCTTAAATTTAGATTCATTAAGACCTAAATTATACAATTCACCTTTAAAAGGATAAGTAATTTCGTCTCGCAAACAAATAATTGAAACATCATAACCCATTTTGTGAAGCTCAACAGACAATTTCGCCGCTATACGTTCTGCGCCTCCTAAAGACAGAGAATCCGATATTATAGATATTTTCTTTTTAAAATTTTGCATGACAAACTAAAACTATTAAATTACAAAAAATATAATTTTTTATGCGAATACTTTTATTAGGGGAATATAGTAACTTTCATAATACCCTAAAAGCTGGACTTGAAAAAAATGGACATAGTGTCCTATTAATGGGCAGAAAAGATGGCTTTAAAAATTATTCTTTAGATATAGATTTAGAACCCGTTTTGTTTTCTAAATTTTTATTCAGAAAAGTGAAAAACGTATTATTTCTTCTTTTTAATTTTGACATTGCTAACTTTGAAGTTTTTTATAATTTTTATAAAAATCGACATCAATTTAAAGATTTTGAAATTGTTCAATTAATCAATGAATTTCCGTTTAAAACCACTCCGTTTTGGGATAAAAAGATTTTGAAATTCGTTTTCAAACATAACAAAAAAGTAATTTTATCCGCTTGTGGAGATGACGTGACTTACTTAACTTATTTAATCAACTCAGATTTACCTCATCATGTGTTGACGCCGTTTCTAAATAATAAAAAACTAAAACCTTATTTCAGACATAGTTTGAACTATTTAAAACCATCATCTAAAAAATTAAGTGAATTTGTAAAAACGTATATTACCTATATTATTCCAGCAGATTTTGATTATGAAATGGCATATCAAAATCTCCCAAAAGTAAAACCCCTGATTCCTTTCCCTATAAACCTTGAGAAAAATAAATTTAAGCCTTTAAAAATTAATGGTACGATTAAAGTTTTCCATGGTATCAATCGTAGTAATTATTACAAAAAAGGTAATGATGTGTTTGTTCAAGCTTTGGAACAAGTTCAAGAAAAATACAGTCATAATATCGAAATCATTCAAGTAGAAAACATTCCTTATAAAGACTATATTAAACTCTATAATGAGTCTCATATTCTATTGGACCAAGCCTATGCCTATGACCAAGGATACAATGCATTAGAAGCTATGGCGCAAGGTAAAGTAGTGTTTAGTGGATTCAGTGATGGATTTAAATCGCATTATGACATAACTAAAAACATTGGAATTCATGCCACGCCTGATGTAGAAGAACTTGTTAAAAACTTGAGTTGGCTTATTGAAAATCCAAAAGAAATTATAAAAATTGGCAAAAACGCACGCGCTTATATAGAAACGTACCATGATTATGAAAAAGTGGCAAAAACCTATTTAAATACCTGGAATTCTTAGTTAGGAAAATTGTTTTTTAAACGTTTCAAAGTCGCGAATATAATCAGTTTCATCAAACATATCTGAAGCTAAAACGAGACAAACAGCTCCAGAAGAAAAATTTTCCAATTCTCGCCACATTCCTTTTTCAATAAGCAGCCCTTTGTCGGGTTTATTGAGCGTCACAAAAGTTTCAGTTTTCCCATCGTTTAACTTGACATCAAAACTGCCACTGAGTGCGACTAATAACTCAACTTGATTAATGTGTGCATGCCCACCTCTATAAGCATCACTCGGAACATCAAATAAGTAATACACACGTTTTATATCAAAAGGAACGGTTTCTTTTTCTAGGACCCCAAGATTTCCTCTAGTGTCGGCAATTTTAGGAATGTTGATTATTTTATATTTCATTAAAAAAAATTAAAATTTTACTTTCAGCCACAAACTCATTATTTCTTTTTCACCTTCCCAATCTCTTGAAAAATTCGTTTTAATTAATTTAGAAGGAACGCCACCAATTAAAATTTTCTCTCCAAAATCAGTGTAATCTTTATTACACAAACTATTGGAACCAATCACACAATAATTAGGTGTTATTGTTTTTGCCATGATAGAAGTTCTGTTCGAAATGGAATTAAAATTTCCAATAACAATAGGTGAACTTTTTGGATGTTTTTCTTTAGTATTTGTATTCATCATCTGATGAAAATTAGTGTCTATGATTTGAGTTTCCGAGCCTAATCTAACCCACTTTCCCAACACTACTCTATTGGTACAGATTAATTTACTAAAAGAAGAAAATCCAGACATGTGTCCCATTTCGAAATATGCTAATTTTCCAACATAAAAAAAATAATCTTTTCCAAATTGAATATGCCCTTTAACTCTAAATTCTCCAGCTAAATAAACCTCAGCAATTTTTTTGGAGCGCGTGGTCATTTCAAAGGGCTGTCCAAAACCAATCATTGCAGTTTTAAGGGGAGCATCAATAATAATAGTCCCTTTTAATGACGTAAACTTTACACTCCCATAAAAAAATACTGGAAGTTTCTTAGCAATCGAAAACGGGAACATTTTAAAATTAAAATATAGTGTTTTGACCCAATTAACGGTGCAAGCAATTTTTAACTTTCTTTTTATGTTTCGTAAGCTTTGAATCATTTAGTTTGATCTTTTGTGGACTTCTTAAACATAGAACTCAATAGTTGTTTTAAATCCATTTTTTGTTGAAATTGAACTATTGAATATCCAACAGAAATTCCAACTAATAGTACCAATAAACTGTAGCGAAGATACAGAGATTCCACTAATGTTACGCCATAGCTAGACGCACAGATTAATCCGCATATTGTAAAAGTCTTATAAAATGATTTTGTAAAACTGATTCCATATAACTGTTTGGTCAAAATTTTTAAAGTCACAAGGTGTATAAAATAATAAATCAGATACCCTAATCCTATTCCTGTAAGACCACCCCTATTATAAGATAGAACACAAATGATTAAAAGGGATGTATTAAATAGTATCGAAAGTATGATAAATACTTTGGAATGTCCTTTGGCAATAATAACATAGCCCATTGAAAATGAAACGGCTTTAAAAAAAGTACCTAACACACCAAAAGTCACAAATCCAATAATAACATTAAATTTACTTGAATACAATAGTTCAACAATAAAAGGTGCAAAGGTTAAAAACAACACGATAACAGGAGTAATCAAAAGGATGGCTACATCTGCTTGTTGATTGACAGCCACGTTCATTTTTTCATTATCAGTATTTATAGCCGCAAGTCTTGGAAAATAATCAGTAGACATCGCCGAAAAAATCATACCCACATAAGCATTAACAATTAAAAAACCAGCACTATAAAACCCAACAGCATCTAGCCCATCTGTTGAACGTATAAATACTTGAACTAAAAACGCTGATAAGGCCACAACTATGGAAGTAAAACTCATTGTAGCTCCTAGCATCAACATGGCTTTACTTTTGTGGAATAGTTTAGATTTAGAGAAGCTAAAATGTGGAACCTCTATGTCTTTGGTGAAAAATTTAAAAACAATAAATGTAAGTATAGCAGAAGCAATTAAAGCAGGTACTATTCCTTTTAATTCAAAGATAAAATACAATGGTAGTGTTAATAAAAGAGAAACGGTGCTCGCTGTTAAATTTGCAGATGCTAATTTTTTAAGGCGACGTGTGCCCTGAAGAATTGCAATTTTACCTTTGGTCAATTGGGTAAACAAAACTGCGATTGACAACCATACAAAAGCATAAGTATAATCTGTGTTTCCAAAAGTCAATTGACTTATATATCTAGAAAAAAGAAGCGTTATTAGTGCTCCAACAATTCCTGTAAACCAAATTAACTTCTCTAATACGAATATAATTTCTGTAACTTTTGAAGAATCTTTATCAGAATTTTTCTCTGAAATTTCTTTAACAGCACTAGTATCCAATCCTATTTTGGTGAAATCTCCAATGATACGAAGTGTCGAGTTTAAAAGACCAATAACTCCAAACCCTACAGGACCAATAAGAATTGCAATGGCTTTGGAACGAATCACAGAAATCAAGATATTAAAAACCTGAACACCTCCAAAAAGAGACGTCGCTTTCATAATTTGACTATAGGATTTTTTCTGTTTAGACATTTACTAATTAATATGCGTTTATGATTTCAATGACCGTATTAACGTCTTCATCTGTAAGCACAGGACTCATTGGAATACTCACTAGCTGTTGGTGAATTTTCTCTGTAACAGGAAGCTTCAAGTCGCTATACAATTTTAATGCCTCTTGTTTGTGCGGAGGGATTGGATAATGAATCAGTGTTTCAATTGCATTATCCTTCAAATAGTTCATAAACCGATCGCGATCTTCAACTAAAACTACAAATAAATGAAACACATGGTCATTAGTTCCTGAGTAGAACGGCAGTTTAATTTTAGTGTTTTTAATTCCATTTAAATACCGCTTTGCAACAGAGCGTCTTTTGGCGTTGTCTTCATCTAAATTAGAAAGTTTAAGATTCAAAAAAGCAGCCTGCAATTCATCTAATCGACTATTAAACCCAACTACAGAATTCACATATTTTTTAGGGCTACCATAATTTCTTAGGCGTTTAAGTAATTCAGCCAACTGTGTGTCGTTTGTTGTAATAGCGCCGGCATCTCCGAGAGCACCAAGATTTTTAGAAGGATAAAAACTAAAGGCTGCAGCATGACTTAAACTACCCGCTTTTTGTCCTTTGGCATCTACAGCACCATGCGCTTGTGCAGCATCTTCAATGACTAATAAATTATGAGTCTTTGCTATGGTTTGAAGTTCTTCCATAGGAGCCAATTGACCGTATAAATGAACAACTAAAACGGCTTTGACTTCAGAAGGTATTTCCGATGGAGTTAGAGATGGAGATAGATTATACGTTTCAGAATCAGGTTCAATAAAAACGGGTTTTAAACCTGCGTTTATAATAGATAATATACTCGCTATATAGGTGTTTGCAGGGACTAAAACTGAATCGCCTACAGAAAGCTTACCTAATTGTATATAGGCTTTGAATATCAGTGTTAACGCATCTAGTCCATTGGCAACACCGATACAATGATGAGTATTACAATAAGTCGCATAATTGGTTTCAAACGTCGACACTTCAGACCCTAAAATATAATAACCTTCTGACAGAAAATGATCAAAACGATTCTTAAAAGCGGTCTTATATCTTTGATTGATTGCATGAAGGTCTAAGAATTTAATCATTGTAGTATAGTGTTAAGTAATTCATACTTTTCAACATCTATAACGTAAAAATCCTGTGAAACCGTACGTGCGCCAAAACCTTCTTTCCAGAACAACAATCCGTAATTAACTTCTTGTCCATTATTCTTATTGGAATTGCCAAAGTCAAAAAATACTTTATCATTAAACACCGTATTAATCAAGTGAGCGTGTAAGAAGTCCAAACTACCAAGACTATTATTGTTTTCATTCCCAGAAATATATTGGGTATGTGCACCTCTAACAGATTCAAAAACAGTTGCTCCCGCTACAATTTTATTGTTTTTATAAACATTAAACTGCCTAATATTTTCTGGGAAATATGATTTTAGAGTCGTTATTTCCTGTAATGAATGTACGGGTTTTGTATTGTGTTTTGATATTAGATTTGGAATTAATATAGCATTCCAAAACTCTTCGAAACTAGCAACCTCTTTAATTTCCAAATTTTGTTTTTGCCCCCTAGAAACGCCTTCTTTTCTACTTTTAGATAAGGAAACACCATCTGAATAACGAATCACTGAGAGTGTGTCTCTACGGCGTAATTTCGCCTGGAGAATGAATAAAAAGTATAAAAATTCTTCTGAAAGTTTAGAATTATAAAATTGAGGAATTGGGTTTAAATATAGTTTATGATGTCCTGATTTTTTTAAATATCTAAGAATAGTCTCAAACACTTCCAAGCTATCTTTAAACTTTACATCTTTCGTAAAAACAATCCCTCCATAGCTAAGTCCTTGATGCGAATAAACTATGTTTTCATTTATATTTGCTGGGAGTAAAGCAACAAGCTTTTCCTTTTTGTAGACCATCAAAGAATAATCCTCAAACCGATCTTTATGATAATCCATGAAATCTCGTTGAAACAAGAATGTTGCATTCTTTGCTTCAACTACAAAACTATCCCATTGGGATTTTAAATCAGGATTATATTTTGTGACTGAAAAAATACGAGATTGATTAAATTAAATTGCAGTGTGAAATTACTGATTTTTCTTGAAAATCTGGCAATTTATATTCCATTAAAAAACTCAAACATCCTGTGTGTGTATATAGCTAACCTATGTAGTGACAGGAATGAATACTTATTATAGCATTTTAATTGGTTAATAAACGATCCATTAAAATCGTAAATTTCTCTGCACCTTCACGGTTTAGATGATCTGCATCTAAAAAATCGGATTGCTTAAATTGATTGTCCGTTAAAAAGTTAAAAAATCTACAATTACTATATTTACTATCTATGAACTTAGCAGCAGAAATAGTTTTTTCTAATTGGTTTTGATTTAAATGTTGTACATAACTTTTATAAGCAGGCATCATTACTAGTACCACTTTCACTTCATTTTTCTGACATAAATCGACAATAGCTTCTAACAGTTTATAATTTTCTGTATAAATTACCTCATCATTTATAGTGTGTTTTTCGGCTATTAACTTCCCAACGGCATCTATATTTTGAGTTTTTTCTCGAGCTGTGTGTGTTCCCCAGCCTTGATTACTTACAAACTCAGAGTTTTCTTTTAAAAAATAAAAATCATTGATTCGTTTAAGGTTATTTTTCAGTTTGACACTCAAAATTTCAGAATGATATTTTAATTTTGAGTTAAAGTTTATATCCGTATATATTTCGTAATCCTTTATTCTCCAGCTTTCATCTCCATTTTCCAATTGCTCAAACAAAGTAGCATAAGACATTCGAATAACGATAGTCTGCAAAGCTTCTAAAGTATTTATATGATGATTAATTATTTTATAATCAACGTCTATAGTTTGGGAGACATTCCCATAATTGAGTGCTTTTTCAGTTAAAAATTTGGGGTTAATCCCATATAGAATATGGGAACTTCCAACTAAAAGTGTTTTTATAGATTTTTTATTAGATTTTAGATAATCTGATTTTAACGCATACCCATTTGGAATGTTTCTCAACAATAATTCCATGGTTCCGCAAACGATGAAAACTGGTAGACTAAAAATTAATAATATGAACAAAAATTTCTTCATTTAAAACTGGAAATATATAAACTGTTGTTGCTTTGCATAAAAATAGAACATACAAAAAATAATGACATAATAACACAAAAAACGCCTAGGTCTATCTAATTTAAATAAAAATTTCTCGATGGCGTATTCATTGTTTCTACCAAACCATTCAACAGTCATAAAAACACTAATTAAAATAAAGACAATTACAGCGTCTAATCTGTTAGGAAACTTCGGAATATCAAAAATACTTTTGGAAAAAATTATGGACAAATAATTTAAAGCATCGGTTAAACTATCTGCTCTAAAAAATATCCGAACAAGCACCAAAAACACAAAAGTCTTTAGCATATTAAAAAGCTCTATAGTTGAGGGAAACCATTTATTATGAGCTACAAAATGCTCATATTTATCGCTCTTTCCTTTCAAAATTCCAGGGACAAAATGTAGTGCGTTTATAAACCCATAAACAATGAATTTCCAATGCGCCCCATGCCAAAAACCAATGACTAAAAAAATTAAAAATGTATTTCTTAATTGCATCAATTTACCTCCTCTACTTCCACCTATTGAAATGTAAAAATAATCTTTAAACCAAGAGGTTAATGAAATGTGCCAACGCCTCCAAAACTCTCTTATGTTTCTAGAAAAATAAGGGAATGCGAAATTTTTCATCAAATCAAACCCAAAGAGTCGGGATGTTCCAATGGCAATATCTGAATACCCAGAAAAGTCAGCATAAATTTGTATCGTAAAAAAGAATGCCCCTAAAAGAAGTGAACTGCCAGAATATTCAGAATAATTTTTAAAAAACTCATCTGCGAAAATTGCACAATTATCTGCAATAACCATTTTCTTAAAAAGTCCCCATAAAATCTGACGCAAACCATCTGTTGCTTTGTGGTATTCAAATTTTCGTTTCGTAAGAAATTGAGGTAATAAATGTTTAGCGCGCTCTATTGGTCCTGCTACCAATTGTGGAAAAAAACTGACAAATGCAGCAAAAACTATAAAATTTCTTGTAGGTTTTAGTTTCCTCTTGTAAATATCCAAAGTGTAACTTAAAGTTTGAAAGGTATAAAAACTAATACCTACAGGGAGTATAATGTTTAATGTATAGCTCTCTAAATCGAGACCAAAAAAAGAAAATGCTGCCGTAAAGTTTTCAATGAAAAAGTTGAAATATTTGAATATTCCCAGCATTCCTAAATTTACAACAATACTTAACCAAAGAAATCGTTTCCTAATGTGTTGATTTTCGTTATTATCAATATTGATTCCTACGATGAAGTCGACAAGTGTACTTAAAAAAATAAGACTAAGAAAACGCCAATCCCACCAAGCATAAAAGAAATAACTCGCTACGACTATAAGGCTATTTTGTGTTTTTAAATTTTTATTAAAAACAAACCAATAGAGTATAAAAACTAATGGTAAAAAAACAGTAAAATCTAATGAATTAAATAACATAAATAATAGCGTCCTGTATTTTAATTATGTTATTATATAAATTTAATTTCTATTTATAACAAATACACAACTTGAAAATATTGAAAGTAAATTCATATATAAATAGCTAATATAAATAAAATGAGATAATTTTCTCTTTATTTAACCCAACAATTAATGTTTCAACGTTTGTTTATAGAATCGTTTGTTTAAAATTAAACAAACACAACTAACTACTTTTTCTTCAAAAACAGGTAATAAACATTAACACAAAAAATAGCAGCATTGGATATTACGATTGGCCAAGAGGTCGCTAACAGAAAACCATAAGCGACAAACAAAGCACAAGCAATACTGTTTAGAGTTCTCAAACGACGCATATCTTTCATCAAAAAAGACAGCAATAACACGACCATTGCAAGATATCCAACCAGTTCAGTTGTGTTGATTTCCAAAAAATCCATTATATAATTTTATTACGTTTACGATCAACTTCCGTAAGGTATATTTTACGTAATCTTAATGATTTTGGTGTCACTTCAACGTACTCATCTTTTTGGATGTATTCTAAAGCTTCTTCTAAGGAGAATTTAATTGCCGGAACAATTTTGGCTTTATCATCTGCACCAGAACTACGAACGTTACTTAACTTTTTCGTTTTTGTAATGTTAATAGCCATATCGTCACCACGAGAATTTTCTCCGATCACCTGACCTTCGTAAATACTTTCACCTGGATCGACAAAAAACTTACCTCTATCTTGCAATTTATCAATAGAATACGGAATTGCTTGTCCTAATTCCATTGAAACTAGAGAACCATTTTGACGTTCTGGTATTCCACCTTTTAGGGGTTGATATTCTTTAAATCTATGTGCCATAATCGCCTCTCCAGCAGTTGCTGTTAATAGCTGATTACGCATTCCGATAATTCCTCTTGAGGGAATTATAAACTCACACACCATACGGTCGCCTTTAGCTTCCATACTTAGCATTTCGCCTTTACGCATCGTTACCATTTCGATGGCTTTACCTGAAACTGTTTCTGGTAAATCAATCGTCATTTCTTCAACAGGCTCACATTTAACACCATCAATAACTTTGATAATTACTTGGGGCTGTCCAATTTGTAATTCATAACCTTCACGACGCATCGTTTCAATTAAAACCGACAAGTGTAAAACACCTCTACCAAATACCATGAATTTATCGGCACTATCTGTTGCATTCACACGTAATGCTAAATTCTTTTCTAATTCTTTATCCAGGCGTTCCTTAATATGTCTAGACGTTACAAATTTACCGTCTTTTCCAAAAAATGGAGAATCGTTAATTGTAAACAACATACTCATTGTTGGTTCATCAATTGCAATCGTCTTAAGACCTTCTGGGTTTTCAAAATCAGCAACTGTATCTCCAATTTCAAACCCTTCTAAACCTACAATTGCACAAATATCTCCTGTTTGAACCTCATCAATCTTTTTTCTACCTAAACCTTCAAAAACATGAAGCTCTTTTATTTTAGACTTTACAAGGCTTCCATCACGCTTTACTAACGAAATTTGTTGCCCTGTTTTTAGTTCTCCACGTGTCAAACGTCCAATAGCGATACGCCCTGTAAATGATGAAAAATCTAAGGATGTAATTAACATCTGTGTATTTCCTTCAGGGATTTTTGGCGATGGAATATGCTCAATCACCATATCTAATAATGGCTCGATATTATCGATTTCATCCTTCCAATCCCAGTTCATCCAGTTGTTTTTGGCAGAACCATACACCGTTGGAAAATCTAACTGCCACTCTTCGGCACCAAGTTCAAACATCAAGTCAAACACTTTTTCATGTACTTCGTCAGGAGTACAGTTCTCTTTATCAACTTTATTGACTACTACACAGGGTTTCAAACCTAAGTCAATAGCTTTTTGTAACACAAAACGTGTTTGAGGCATTGGACCTTCAAAAGCATCTACTAACAACAACACACCATCAGCCATATTTAATACACGCTCTACTTCACCACCGAAATCGGCGTGTCCAGGAGTATCAATAATATTGATTTTAACATCTTTGTAAGTGACGCTTACATTTTTGGAAAGGATAGTTATTCCGCGTTCCCTTTCTAAATCATTACTATCAAGAATTAATTCACCCGTTTCTTGGTTAGATCGAAATAGCTGACAATAATGAAGAATTTTATCAACCAGAGTAGTCTTTCCATGGTCGACGTGAGCAATAATTGCAATATTTTTTATTTCAGTCATAATCAGTGGCCTGAGATGTTATTCGGCCGCGCAAAAGTACTCTTTTATTAAACTATTAACTCTTAATAAAAAAACAGTAGAGATAATAGTGATAAATCTTGTTTAAGAAGAACATTTTTTATCGTACAATCTCAGATCAACGAACTAATAGTTTATTTGGAGATTTAATGATGATCTATGGTAAACCCTCTATTTAATTGTTTGAAAAAATTGATAAAAGCTTTCGGGATTATCCATGACTCCTTTTGACCAGTTCACTCGAATGTTGATTTTTCTATCTTTAGATTTATCTAAAAAGTCTTCTAATGATTTTGGAAGCGAACCTTTAATCAAGTCAACTACATCAGAGAGATTATTTTGTAACATTCTTAATTTAACGTCATCAAACGAAAAACTGATATGAGCTTTAGAATCAAAATGTTTATTTGATTCTAAAACATTTTGTGGATAACCTGTGAAAGTATCAAAACCATAAACATGCTTATATTTAGCTTGGTTATTTAACTTAATTATACTTCCAAAAATAAGAGAATTCCTCCCACTCCCAGTTCCGAGTTCTATAATATGACCTGGCACATCTTTTATTAATTCATAGAGTCTATAATGACCTAATATGTAATTTATTGACTTATGATTTAAATCATATCCGCTCCATTCCACGAATAATAATTTTTGAATAAATTTTATAAATAAATTAAAAAGTTTTTTCATTTTTTTTAGATTTCCCATATAAAACGGATTGATAATAAAGATATTGTCCAAAACAATCCTGATGTTTAAGGATTTCAAACTCAGTGGGGCAGTACATTCTTAAATAATTGATCTTTGCGATTTCTAACTCTGATGTGTCAAAAATATTAATTGAGTTTTTA
>ENA-OQVM01002362-OQVM01002362.1-marine-metagenome-genome-assembly--contig:-NODE-2362-length-22216-cov-4.947468_pt1 | contig 22216 bp, 20 predicted proteins | sample MGYA00237776_ERZ505498 | MGnify/ENA primary metagenome ERZ505498 (study PRJEB26159, sample SAMN06265151) | marine metagenome | isolation source: Helgoland LTER site | place: Germany:Helgoland, sampling... | reverse complement strand
TCGGGTGTTTACGACATAATTCGGCCAGTGTCATAACCACCCATTGCCCCAGTGTCGTCAGGTCGTGGTGGCGCCAAGCCCCCCCCCCCAGAACGTGGTTTGGAGTCGTGCGGGTTTCCAAAACCGTCCCGTCAGGCTTTGCAACCCAAAAATCAACGTTGGTCTTGCCCACGTCCAAAACTGCGAAAACACCCATTTTTGTCATCGTGCGCTCCGGTGATCAAACTCGGACCATTGGCACACCTGAGCCACTCCAGACGTCGTGGGGATCATATCAACCGATACTGCGCTGCCTTGTTTCGTAAGAAAGGCAGACCTTTGTCCATGACCTCTTCGAACGAATTAGCTACTGGACGCCAGATCCCCAGACCATAACCCACCTGCGGAGGCATATTGATAAAACTCTCCATCGCCAACCCGCCCTTGAATTCGACGGCTGCCAACGTGGCAAAAATCTCATCCCAATCGCAAGTGCCTTCGCCTGGCGTGCCCCGATCACTCTCCGACAGATGAATGTAACGTAAATGCTCGCGCGCAGCGAGGATCCCGTTGCCTGCCCCCTTTTCCTCGATGTTCATGTGATATGTGTCGAGGTGGATGAAGATGTTGTCGGCACCAATTTTGTCAATCATCTCCTTAGCCTGCCAGCTGGTATTAATCAGATGGCTCTCATAACGATTCACCGGCTCGATACCAAAGGCAATGCCGAGGGTTTTGGCGTACTTCGCGGCCACTTCTAAAGCCCGCGCGATGTTGTCGTATTCGGCTTCAGTCGGCGGCACACCGCTCCGTTCTCCAATCCCGCCGTAAGTCACGCCAGACAGCGCCTCGCCTCCCATTTCCTTTGTATAATCCATGGCATCAATCAGATGTGCAATTGCCCCGTCAGGGTTGACCGAAGCCCAGCTCTCCCTGGGCAAACCAAGCGAGCAAACCGCCCGCATCTCGTGTTTAGCCAGAAGGTCACGCGTGTGGTGTGCGTCGACAACACTAGTATCGAGAAGCGCGATTTCGATGAAATCCATCTTGTAGGCAGCTGCAGCCGGGATTGTTCTCTCAGCACCCAAACGATCCCAATGCATGGTCCACATGCTGGTATGTACGCCAAAACCCTGCATATTTAAGTTCCTCCTAGTTGTTTGTTTCGCCAGCGCATCCCGACCCATCTAAGTACCATGACGGCAATGAGAAAGAGGCCCCAAACGGCGGTTGAAAGATGCTGGTTCGCACCGATTAGATTTAGACCCGACGACAGCGCCTGCAGAATGATAAGCGCGATGGCCACCGGAAAAACGCTTCCAAAGCCACCAAACGGATCGATACCTCCAAGAAAACAAGCCAGTACAGTGACCAGCAACAATGCCTCGCCATGGCCAACCCTTACCGAATTGAAACGCGCCGCCATAACGATTCCGGCTATCGCGCAAATCATTCCCGAGATGGCATAAATCGTGACCAGCGTCCTTTTGGTATGTAGCCCCGAGTATTCCGCTGCCTCGATGTTGCTGCCTATCATATAAACCGAGAACCCGTGTCGTGAGCGTTTCAACATGATGTGCCAAAGGATTGCGGCGAGAATGAAAATGATCATTGGAACCGGAATGCTAACAAAACTTCCGTGACCAAGAACGTTCATGTAATCCGGAAAGCCTGAGATATCGCTGCCCCTCGTAAGAAACTCGCCTAAGCCACGAAGGAAAATCATCATTGCAAGCGACACCAGGATCGGATGGGCACCGAAGTAAGCTACTACCGCACCCATCAATGCCCCCGAGGCCGCACCGGTCAAGACGGCAAGCGCACTTCCCAGTAGGAAAGCGCCAATGCCGGCTTCCGAGCCACCAAACTCGATCAAAACCCACGCCAGCGCAAGCCCCGAGATATTGGCCTGGTAGATGATCGCTAGGTTCAAACCGCCTGACAGGATCGGCCCCAGCATAGCTAAAGTTAACAAACCCAACACTGGCATCTGAAACGCCATAGAACCAAAGTTCGCGCCGGTCAGGAACAGAGGTGTTACCAGCGAAAAGACCAGAAAGACCACGCACAAAAAAGTTAGAAGCGGCAGCGTCTCGGCGCCAATCGCCGCATTGGTGCGGTCGCGCAAACTCATGTCGCGCTTTCCTTTAAGCGGGCCTTGCCTGATCGCCCAAACTTCAGATTTGACGAAGAAATAGCAAATAGAATCGTTGCACCGATTATCATCTGGAACGCAAAGGGTGAAATGCCGAGGAGATTTAGCCCATTCTGCGTTATAGCAACGAACATTACACCTAGGATACAGCCCACAACCGTACCGCGCCCGCCGCCCAGCCGCGCACCGCCCAAAACGACGGCGGCCAGAACGTCCAACTCGCGCCCATAGAGCGCATTCGGTACGACCTCTTGCGCGATATTCACCTGCATCAGACCGCCGATCCCGGCCATCATCCCGCACCAACAGAACGCCACGATCTGCATCTGCCAGATATTCACCCCTGCACGCCGTGCACCTTCAGGATTATCGCCAAAGGCATAAAGCTGCCGGCCAAGAGTGGTTAGGCGAATCAAGGCCCAAGTAGCCAGTACGCAAGCGATCATAACCGCAACAGATAGGTTCAATTCCGACCAGGTGCCGTCTGTTGCTTGCCTCTCGAATATAAAGATTCGGTCAGTCCACCAATCGGGTAGATTGTAAATATTCCGGCCCTTGGTGAAGAACATCAAAAGTCCAAAGAAAGCATTAAAAGTGGCGATGGTGATTACAATAGAAATCACTTGAAACCCATGAATCAATAACGCATTGATCAGCCCAAGCCCAACCCCGAAACCCGCTGCAACGATGAAACCCACGACCCAATTGCCGCCGCCTAACCCCACGAAGACCTGAGCTGAAAGATATTGCACGACCGACGCCGCTACTGCGAAAGATATGTCGATGCCCCCCGCTACCAATACTACCAGCAACCCTACCGCCCAGATCAGATTGACTGCGTTGTTGTTTAGAAGCGACGTGATGTTGCCCAAAGTCATAAAAGTATCAGTTTTAATCGACAATCCCACGACGATTAATAATAGTACAAGAGACAGCCGCATTTCGACAGAGTGTTTCTGGAAAACGTTAGGCATAGATCTGCGCCTCCAACTCGGTTGCATTCGTTATCCGTGGGTCATATTCGCCCACGATCTTGCCGTGAGCCATGTGCAGAACCCGATCTGCATTGTATAGAACTTCGGTCACTTCGTCCGAGATCAATAGAATGGCAAGCCCCTCGTCAGCTAATTGCCGTACAATACGAAAAATACCTGCACGCGCGCCCACATCGACACCCACCGTAGGGCTGTCGAGGATCAAAAGACGCGGCTCGGTTGCCAGCCATTTTGCCAAAACAAGCCGCTGCTGATTGCCGCCCGATAGCGTCGACACAGCATCGTCGGGCGCACCGATCTTGACTGCCAATTTTTCAATCCAGTGACTCACCAGCCTGGATTGCCGCGCAGGCGAGATCAAACCGAGACCTCCCAAAATTCGATCAAGAACAGAGATCACCGTGTTGTCTGCGATAGATTGCGGCTGGATTAAACCCAGAGACAACCGGTCCTCCGAAACATAGGCGACGCCGCGTGCAATGGCATCCCTAATCGAGTTGAAGCGGATTGGTGTACCTTCCAGTATTAATTCGCCTGCGTCGGGCGTCCGCATCCCGATCAAAGCATGAGCCAATTCGCTTCGGCCTGCGCCGATCAATCCGGTCAATCCCAGAACCTCACCGCGCCGGATGATCAGACTGACGGACTCGAATTCGCCATGTCTCGTGAGACCCTCGACCTCAAGCACTGGCTCTGAATTCGAAAAATCCTCTGCATGCACAACGTTTTTCAACTGCTCACCCGTCATCAACTCGCCCAATCGAAATTGTGTCATCCCCTCGGTTGCGAAAACACCCACCAAGCGGCCATCGCGTAAAACTGTCACCCGTTCCGAGATGTCGATCACTTCGGCTAGTCGGTGACTAACGAACACCACCGCGATACCTTGCACCGACAGAGCCCGCACGATTTTCAAAAGTGCGTTCGTCTCACTGTGAGTCAGAGACGCAGTCGGCTCGTCCATAAAGACTAACCGTGCATTGCCCATAAGTGCCCGCGCTATAGCCACAATTTGACGTTGCGCAATCGGCAGATCGACTAACAGCGAATCTAGATTTAAAGGCAAATTCAACCGATCAAGCAGCTCTTTCACGCGGGGCCTGTATCGGCCCCCAAAATACAGGCGTGGCGTGACACCTACCATGTCATCAAAGGCAATGTTCTCTGCCACGGTCATGTACGGAAAAAGTGCTAAGTCTTGCCATATCACCGCAATCCCTAAGGATCGAGCCTTAGTTGGTGAGATCGTGTTGACCCGCTCACCGAACAACTCAAACTCGGCCGCTGGATCGGGCGCTTGAACGCCCGTGACGATCTTGATCAATGTCGACTTACCAGAGCCATTCTCGCCTGCGAGGCAATGCACCTCGCCTGCACGAACTTCAAAATCAACAGATTGCAGCGCCTTGACGCCACCAAAGGTCTTTGAGATATTTCTAAGCCGCAAGGCTGGGGCCGGATCGGGTTCAGGATCAATTTTCATATATGTATTCGATGTCTAAAAAGGGGATCCCGCAATTCGGATCCCCTGATGTTAGCGTAAGAGGAATCAGAGCCCCTTCGCCGCCAATTCGTCGACGGTACTCTTGTTGATCTCAAGCAAGTTGTCCGTGATAATGTTGCGCGTCGCTGCATTTGGCTCAACCACGCCAAGACCTTCGATCTCAGTTCCACTGATGATCTCTTGGCCTTGGACGAGCATGTTGCCCATTGTGACAAAAACGCGTCCAGCTTCTGCCGGATTCCACATAAAGCCACCCGATATCACGTCGTTTTTGAGAAGTTTCTGACCCTGACCGGGCGAAAACGGTCCCATCACGTGAACTTTGCCGCCAAGACGACGCTCTTCGATTGCGCGCCCAGCGCCGATTGGGCCCTGGCTGCCGAAGGCGAGAAACCCGCGCAGATCGGAATTTGCCGCAATCAGGTCGAGTGCCGTCGAGCGGCTATCATCGACGCTTTCGGCCACGCCATAGCGGTCACCTACTGGCTGCAACTTGTTCGCGCAATTCTCAGCGATCCACTTAATGGCGGCATCTGCCCAGGCATTGTGCAGGGGTACGGTAAGCGAACCGACATACACTGCAAAAGTGCCCGGCTCTTCAGTCTTTTGGCACAGAAGCTTGGCGTGAGCTTCTCCAAATCCGTCTGCCGAAGCCAGCTCGAAATTCCAGTCAACGTTGTTTAGGCCAGGCCCTTCATGTGCAACAACCTTGACGCCTGCGTCCATTGCCTTCTTGAGAACCGGCTCAAGTGCGGCCTCGTCGTTCGGCACCACACCGATCACATCGACCCCCTTGGCAATCAAGTCCTCAATAGCGCGCACCTGTAGCGCGGGATCGGCTGATGTTGGCCCAATCATTTCTGCGCTTATACCAAGTTCAGCGGCGCGCTCCTTAATCCCTTCTTCCATAGCGTTGAACCATGGAATGCCACCGATCTTGACAACAATGCCCATCGTGGTTTCAGCACTTGCGGCGGTAGCACAAACTAACAAAGCGACCGCAGCAGTCGCGTTTAAAAATTTCTTCATTTCTTCCTCCAATCTGCGGTGTATTTACACCAATCCGTCCTCGGGGTTCCGGCCGAAGCCAAAACTTGCTTCAAATTAAATATTTTGCTCAATCGATGTAGCAAGTCTAGGGAGAACTAAAAAACGAGTCAAGTGATTCCTGTTACAATTGTCGCTAACACGGGATATGTCCGGTTTATGTAACATACGGTCTGTCCGGTTTTAAAGTCCCCGTAAGGAGGACGATATGAGCCGGATAGCTTTATTACAGGAACTAAGACGAATGAAGTTTTCAGAATACTACGCGCGTACGAAGGCGCGCAAGTTGACCCAGATTGAAGCAGCGAGCTTACTGGGGATGTCGGAACGGAGCTTTCGCCGCTATGGCAAGCGCTTTGAGGCGGACGGTGCGGATGGTCTTTTTGACCGTCGTCTAGCAAAAGTGCCTCAGAACCGGGTTGGCGTGGATACGGTGATGAAGATGTTGGCGTTGTTTGATACCCAATATTGGGATTTCACGCCGAAGCATTTCCATGAGAAGTTGGTGGCCTCGCACGAGTTTAAACACAGCTACAACTGGGTTCGCCTGACCCTCCAGGCGCGGGGTCGTATCAGAAAGGCACCGGGCCGTGGTGCCCACCGCCGTAAGCGGGCACGTCGCGCACTCCCCGGCATGATGTTACATCAGGATGGTTCGAGCCACGAATGGGTGCCGGGCCAGTGGTGGGATTTGATTGTCACCATGGATGACGCCACTAGCGAGATCTACTCGGCCATTTTTGTCGATGAGGAAGGGACGATGAGCAGCTTTCTTGGTGTGGGAGATGCCATCCGCGCCAAAGGTCTGTTTTGTTCCCTTTATGCTGATAGAGGCAGTCATTACTGGCATACACCTGAGGCAGGCGGCAAGGTCGACAAGGCAAATCCGACGCAATTTGGGCGGGCATTAAATCAGTTGGGCATAGAATTGATACCTGCCTATTCGCCTGAGGCGCGTGGCCGCTCGGAGCGAATGTTTGGCACGCTACAAAACCGCCTTCCTCATGAACTCAGGCTAAAGGGGATCACGACGATGGAAGCGGCCAATCGGTTTTTGGCCGAAGAGTATCTGCCAAAGCACAATGAGAGGTTTTCGGTTACGCCTTCTGGAGAGGGTTCAGCCTTTGTACCGTTTGCTGGCGACCTAAACGACATTCTGTGTGTGAAAGAAGAGCGAGTTGTGGGAAAAGACAACACTGTGCGCTATAAAAATCGCTGCCTGCAAATCCCAGCGGATAGCCACCGAAATCACTACGTCAAAGCGCGTGTCCGTGTCCATGAATACTCAAATGGCCAGTTGGCGGTGTTTCATGGCCCCAGAAAACTCGCGCTCTATGATGCCAATGGAAAGGGGATTGAGAATGACAAAAAACAGGCTGCGTGAACCGCTCCGACCAGCCGAACCACTTGTGAAGGCCTTACTCGCCTTCGGCTCCCAAGGCCTTCACAAGTGGAAAACAGAAGCGGACAAATAGCATGGTACATAAACCGGCCAATTAGAAATGTTCTCGACAGTGATTCCTGTTACAATTCATTGCAGCTGAGTTAATTCATTGATACTGGCAGCATTATGAAAATTAGACAGAAAATTACAATTTACGATATCGCAAAAAAGGCAGGAGCCTCGCCCTCTGCTGTGTCTGCGGCACTGAACGGGGACTGGAAGCAGCGTCGACTGAAGCAGGAAACCGTTGAGCGGATCAAGCAGGTTGCTTGCGACGAAGGTTACTCGGCTAATCTGCAGGCGAGAGGGCTGCGCAAGGCAGAATCTGGCCTTGCGGGCATGGTCTTGCCCGATCACGAGAACCGTTTTTTCGCTGAACTCAGCCAGCAGTTCGCCCGAGAGGCCCATGATCGTGGCCTATGCCCAGCAATCGTTCATGCAGGGCGCGACGCCGACGCCCAACTCAGATCGGTGGAAAGCCTGATCGCCTATTCGGTCGATCTTGTGATGATCGCCGGCGCCACTGAACCGCTAGAACTTGCTCGTGCCTGTCGTAATTCATCTGTGCGCCATGTCTTTGTCGACCATGCCTGCGCCGAAGCACCCTCAGTCGTCACTGATAATAAGGAAGGTGCTGCGAGTCTGACTAAAATGCTGCTAGAGGACATGGAAGTTCCTTCAGGTTCCGACCCAAGAACATGGCTCTACTTTATCGGCGGCGAGCGAAGCCTGCCTGCGTCTGCCGAGCGAATTTTAGGTTTCTGTCAAGAAACCAAGGCTAGCCAAGCGCTTTTCGACGCCGATCAGGTGATGGCCTGCGGCTATGAGATTAAAGAGACAGAAAAGGTGCTCTCGGCGCTTCACGCCAGGCTTGGGCAATTGCCTGCTGGACTCTTTGTCAATTCAATCGGATGTTTCGAGGGTGTTCTGCGATTTCTCTCTAGCCTTCCCGAGGAAGAGATCTCCAAGGCTACCTTTGGGTGTTTTGACCACGACCCTTTCGCAACCCTTTCGCGCTTTCGACTGCGTATGGTACGCCAGCGTGCCGACCTCATGGTTGCCGAAGCTTTCCGGCAGTTGGACTCTGGGGCGTCAAAGCCAAATTTGATCCGCGTCTCTCCGGAATTAGTTTGATTTTGTGAGGTAAGATTTTTTTGAGAGAATTCTCACAAAGTTTAGTTTTATGGAATAACCCAACCCTCGATCATTCAACAGATTGCGGGTGGCCCGTTTGATGTCTTTGACAATCTTCTCGCCAGGGATTTTGTGCGGACAATAAAGAAACCCTTATGATACTAGTACTCGCAGCAGCCCAGCGTTCAGGTTGAGAAGGTCGGGCGTCGGGTTCAGGGTGAACTAAAGCGGATTGAACGAAAGATAGTGGACGCGGGGCTTATGCCTGATGGCGATTAAGGGTTCACCGCCAAGATAATGACTTCAGGGCTCGTTTTAAAGTAGCGAAATGGAGAGCGTTTTGTCATCAGACGAGGCTATAAAGTCGCTCGTCCGATCTCAAGCAGTTTTGTCTGAAAGTGCCCTTGCAAGGGAGTTGGATGTTTAAGTAGCCAAAGGGTTGAAAATTCCTGAATGGGTTGAAAGCATTTTGGATAGTGACAAGACACAGTTCTCACAACATTAATGCCCCTTGAAACTAAGCATCTCAAAATGCGGGTGTGGCGCAGGGTCTAGGGCGTGTCGGTCTACTCCAACTTTTATGCAAACAGTGCTGACTTGATCCAGTCAAGGCGCGCATCAGGGACCAAACCAAGATTGTAGAAGTTAAATCCATCGGCGTGGCCTGACGCAGCCTTGATCCTTTCGCAGAGGTACTGCCGGTCCGAAACGTTCGGGTAGAACAGTTGAAACCCGGTGATTAGAGTTTTGTCGGGGCCGAGCGTCGCACGGGTTTGAGCCATCAAGGGTTCGATCTCTGCCGTATCGGTGGAATAGGCGCAGTATAGGATGCCGTCCACGTGAGGCACGACAGCCGCCAGATCAACGCCCCCTGCCCATGTCCCTTCGGCGTCGATCAATAGCAATGCCGTAGACGGGTGGGTGGCATCTCGAATCTCGGAAATGAGGGACGTTACAGGTTCAGAGCGCCAAGCCAGATAGGCCGCAAGTGCCGGTTGGGAATTAAATGCCTCAACGCCGAGTGTTTCAAAATCGGGAAATTGCGGGCGAGGCACTTCGCGGGCGAAGGCAGATTCGAGAAGGTTTGCGGCCTCCAAACGGGCCGCCTCAGCCGGAATTCTCGACGACGCTGCACGTTTAAGGCAGTGATCGCAAAAACAGATCCCAAGCAAGAAGACGTCTTCTGGTAACAGGCCGAGACCGTCTTTCTCATGGTGGAACCCATGAGAAAATCCCATGAAATCGGGGCTTTCCAACTCGATCCGGTCAGGGTGATAAATGTGGCTGATTTCTGCTGTCAAGCCAGTCACATAGGCCCGTGCAGCGGGGCTTGACGGGCATAGTGCGTAGGAATGGGCATCGCTATGTGCTGTGCGCATGACATGTGAAGGATGCAACATGCCGAGCCGGGTGTTGTGCAAGCAAACGGTCCAACAGGACACGCTTGGCCCGCCTGCGTCGCGGCGGCGGATCAGTGTGCCAAGCATATCGCCCTCACTATCAACAATATCCGCTTGTAGCGGCACAATTTCGTGTGCAGCCCAACGCGCAGGATCTGTCTTGTAATAGACAGTGCCGTCCTGCGGAAAATACACGCGCCGCCGGGGGTTTCCCGGTTGGAGAAACCGGCCCGCGTGATAGGAGGTGGCCAAGCTGACCATGTTCAAACCCACATCGGTCACGCGGTTCAGGGCTGTTTCGACGCCAAGGTCGTACAAATCCCAAGGGTAGGCCCAGATTGAGTGTGTGCCCGTCATTTTAGTGCCTGCTGCCATGCGCCATCGATGACAAGGCCGCGCGCAAACAACTGCTGATCATATATCTCGACATTGCCTAAGGCATCTTCCAGCTGGATTTCGGTGGCGTCTAGTGACAGGACACTGGCGTCTCCGGTCGCTCCAATGGCAAATGTGCCAAGATCAGGGCGTCCAATTGCAGTTGCAGCGTTGTTGGTTGCCGAAGAGATCACTTGTTCCAACGGCATTCCAAGGTACAGAAACTTCGTCATCGTGCGCAACAGATCCCAAGCAGGTCCCTCAATGCACATGGCGTGAACATCAGAGGAAATTGTATCAGGCCAGAATTCGGCATTGGCCATCGCCCGCGCGGTCTTCCACGAAAACGAGCCCATGCCATGACCAACATCAAAAAACACGCCCCGCGCGCGCGCATCAAAGACGGATTGCCTTACGGTGCCATCGCCGTGCACGGGCGCATTCGGAAACGGCCGGAAACAATGGGTCAATACATCGCCAGGACGCAGAAGGTCCACAACCTCGCCATATGTCGGGGGCGGCTCATCTATGTGACACATCAGCGGCAAACCTGCCTGATCTGCGACATCCAGAGCAACCAGCAGGGGTGCAATCCCGGAAACGCCACTCGCATGGCGCCCGACGCGTACTTTAATTCCGGCAATACATCCGGGGTTTTGGGCAGCAACCGCGACCGCCTCACGCGCCGCCATTAGTCGCATATCACGGCTTTCGCCCACTATTACAGTCGGAGAGAACGCGTAAATCCCGGCGAATGACACGTTCAGATAAACCAGTATTCGAATTTTGGCGGGTTCAATCACATGCGCTTTGAAGCCTGGAAAGTTTCCTGGGCCCGCGCTGCCGGTGTCAATGCAGGTGGTGACGGCACTTTGATGCGCATAAGCGTCCGCATCCACCCCAAGTGACGTTCCCCCCCAATACACATGTGTGTGCATATCGATCAGTCCCGGGGTTGCGATCTGGCCAGAGACATCCTGGGTATGCGTAGCCGTCAGCCCATCGCCAAGAGCCGCCACCTTACCGTTTTCAAAGGCCACGTCGATATGACGGTCGATCCCTTGGGAAGGGTCAATCACGCGTCCACCGGTAAGGGCCAGATCATATGCCATCGCGGGCTCCTACTGATGGTCCGGAGGATGCCGGCCGCGCCATGGCATTTCTTGTTCGAGGACAGTTGCAACAGCCAGCAATTTAGCCTCCTTGCCGTGTCCTGCAACAAGTTGAATGCCCAAAGGAATGCCATTTGAAAATTGACCTAATGGCAATGAAATAGCGGGTTGACCGGAGACGTTGAAGGGAAATCCGTAAACGCTGTCCGTCCACAGTGCATTGTAGGCATCTAGATCTGTTATGGACATGTCGTAATAGCCGACGGGTCGGGGCTGTCGGGTCAGGGTCGGCGTGATGTAGATGTCATAAGGCAGCAGAGCCTGCACGATGGACCTTCCGGTCTGGCGCACCAGTTCGACCCGTTCGGCATGTGCAGTCGCGGGTGTGCCACGTCCACGCTCAATTATAGCCCAAGTGACGGGTTCAACATCATCCGGCCCGACGGCGCGTCCCAAAAGCGTTTCCATGAAATTGAACATCGAGGCAGTTTCGACGCAAGTCATGTCCGTGTAGGTCCGCCAAAGACTTTGCGCGTCCAGAACCATGTCTTTTTCTTCCACGGCATGACCAAGAGCTTCGAGTTTTGCAGCTGTGTGCTTGACCGCCTGCTGGACTTCAGGGTCGACTGGTGCCCCGTTTGGAGCAGAAACGGTGAAGCCCACGCGCAGTGCCTTTGGTGCGCGCTTTGCCAATGCGAGAAAGGGTGCCGATGGTGCATCCACCGGATAAGGATCGCCAGGAAGTGAACCAGACACCGCATCGAGATAAGCAGCTGTATCTCGAACGGTGCGGGTGTTGCACAGGAAATATGCGCCACCTGCCCAATAGTCGGCAAAAGGCGCCAGGCTGACGCGCCCCCGAGACGGTTTCAGTCCAACAACCCCGCAGCATGATGCCGGTACGCGGATCGAACCAGCGCCATCGCTGGCTTCAGCAATCGGAACCATACCTGTGGCCACAGCGACAGCACTACCGCCACTTGAACCACCCGGTGTCACGGCAGGGTTCCAAGGGTTCAGCGTCGGGCCATAGAGCGCGGGCTCCGTTGCGATGCTCCAGCCGTTTTCAGGGGCGTTCGTCTTACCCAACAGTACGAGGCCAGCGGCCTTTATCCGGCTGGTCAAATGGCTGTCTGCCTGAGCCACATTGTCGGCGAGAAAATGTGAGGCGTTGGTCGCTTGCACGCCAGACCAATTGCTTGCCAGCTCTTTCAGCAGAAAGGGCACGCCTGCCAGCGGCGCTGATTTGTCAACGTGCTCAGCTGCCGTTTGGCCAAGATCATAAAGTTTGCAGATCACGGCGTTCAACGCCGGGTTTTTGGCTTCTATTGCTGAAATAGCCGCTTGCGCTATTTCGATTGCTGCGACGTCGCCGGAACGGACATGTGCAGCCAGGGCGACGGCGTCCGATCTGCAGTACAGTTCGTCAATTTCAGACACTGGCTTGCTCCCAAGATGAGTCCAGCCGGACGACCTGCTCATCTTTGATGCTTTGTTCTGCTGCCAGGACGATGCGCAGCGAATTCACGGCCGCTTCCATAGAGTCGCTGAGATCCAGATCTTCGGTAATGGCTTTCAGAAAGAACGCTTGCTCGCGGTCACACAATTCCTGGTGGTCAGGTTCATCTTCCATAGACAGGATGTCATCTTTGCGGGTGAAATTCTTGTCCTCGCCGACGTCCGCGTAGTGCACCCGGATGGCGTCGGTTTTGGTATGATTGTCGATAGCGGCGCTGTCGGATAAATCATCGACATCAACACGTGCTTTTTCATTGGGCACCATACTGACTGCACCTTTGGGTCCCACAATATCTTTCACGAAAAATGCAGTTTCCGACATCATTGGCCCCCAGCCCGCCTCGTACCATCCAACCGAGCCGTCATCAAAGGTGACATGCAGGTGCCCGTAGTTCTGTTTTTCGGTCTCCGCCCAGAGACTGGCACCAATCCCATGCACCCGCACCGGCTTGGCCCCCGTCAACTGGCACATTACATCGACATAATGCACGCCGCAGTCGACAATCGGGATCAGGCTATCAATCAGGTTCTTGTGCCACATCCACGCATCACCAGAAGACTGCTGGTTGAGGTTTAACCGCATCACCAGCGGCTTGCCCAACGTCTTGCCTATTTCGATGAATTTTACCCAGGACGGATGCACCCGAAGGATATACCCCAACACCAGTTTCCGGTTCAGCCGCCTTGCGGTTTCGACAACCCGTTCCGCGTCTTCGTTGTTCGCGGCTATCGGTTTTTCCATAAAGACATGGGCCCCTGCCTCCATCGCTTTGATGGCATACTCCGCGTGGGTGTTGGGCCAGGTATTAATTGAAACCGCATCAGGCTTGAGGTCAACAAGTGCAGCTTCATATTCCTCGAAAATGGGGTAGTTCTTCAAGGCGTCAGGGATCGGTTTGGATTTGATAGAGCGAGAACAAAGCCCGACGATCTCGCACCCCGGGTTTCGGTGATAGGCCGAAGCATGTGATGCCCCCATGTTGCCCAGCCCCACGATAAGAACGCGAACCGCCGTAGCCATCAAAAATCCCCCTTGAATTTTAAATTATTAACGGAGCGACCCTAGGGTCGCTCCGGTTCGTTAATCAAATCGACTGATCGAACATTGTTGCACGGATGGCTTCGACGTCGACCGCAGCCAGTTCCGGCGACATATCCGCTGCACCAGCGTCCGACTTGACCTTGTCTAGATCAAAGTTATTGGCCTCGGCAATCGCGTCATTGGAGCAGACGTCCGATGCCTTGTGCGGTTCAGTTCCAGCAATTTTACCGGACAGATCAAAGAATTTTTGCCACGATTCCATGTCATGCCAACCCCATCCCTGACGCTTGTCCCAATCACCGCGGAAGACATTCATCTGTTGCAGAATCGACGTTGTTCCAAGTTCAGGGGACAGGTTAGAGGCCAATGTTGGGAATTGATCAAACACCGCCTGAACGGCTGCACGAGGATTATGTTCAGCAAATTCCAGCCCCATGGCCCAACCGCGCAGATATTGTTCAAGGAACGCCTTTTTGTCCGGATCCGCCATGTCGTCAGCGCGCACGACAAAGGTATTTGCGGGCAGTGGTGAATGTTTCACACCCAACCAGTACTCAAACTCAAGGCCCGTCGCGATCCATTCGGCACGCAATCCTTCCCATGCCAGCGCTGCGTCACCTTGACCGCCAGACAAGGCAGTACCCCATGTCGGCCAGCCAGCTTCGATATAAGTGATGGTCGATATGTCGATGCCTTGCGCGGCCAGCATCGGATCGACAATTGGCTGCCATGCAGCTGATCCGAGCAAAATGGTCATGCCCTCTACATCCTTGATGTTCTTGGGGCCTTCGCCCTTTCTGAATGCAAGGCTGAACGTATCACGCGCGCCCATGTGGAACACAGATTTCAGTTTCATGCCGTTCTGAAGACCGAATGAGAAGACTCCCGGCGAAGGGAACCCCATATCCGCCTGGCCAACATCAACGAACTTAACTGTTGCCGTGCCATCCGAAGGACCGGGCTGCATGTCGATATCCAGACCGTCGAAATACCCCATCTTCTTTCCAACCCAGAAGCTGTAGTCATCCAACACTTCCAAAGTGCCGCGCGGACTGATCCAGGTGAAAGGTCCGTCATAAGATGCTGCGTGCGCGGAGCGCATCAAGCCGATATTACTGGCGCTGACGACACCGGCCGCCGAAACTTGCAAAAGCCTCCGCCTTGTCAGACAGTTGTTTCTTAAAGTCATATCAAAATTCTCCCTTGTTGCATTTCGTTATGCTGGGCCGGATCGGCACGTCAGGTCTCCCAGCTCGCCCACCTTTTCCCGACCCAAAAGAAAAACATGTAGATAAGGACGCCCATCGTTGACAGGATCACGATGACCGCGAAAAACTCTGGCATATTGATCATCGACGAATAGGTTGTCAGCCGGTTACCCAGCCCAAAACCTCCCCCCACCATTTCAGCGCCGACAGCGGTCAAAAGCCCGAATATTGCTCCAATCATCAGGCCAACCAGGATCATCGGCAGCGCCATGGGCGCGCGAATTTTCCAAAATATCTGGAGCGTCGTTGCACCGTAAGATCGCGCCAGTGCAATTTTGTCTAAGTCCGTGCGACGAAATCCAGTAGCGGCGTTGATCATAACCATTGGCCCTGACGCCAACGCCACTGCGATGATACGCGGCTCAAAACCGAAACCGAAGCGCAGGATGAGTAAAGGCACAAGAGCCAACATAGGTGTCGTCACCAGGATCAGGATGTAGGGCGCTATGATCTTTTCTGCGAAGGGGAATTGGGTAATCACTGCCGCCAGAAACAATCCAACACTGGCCCCGATCGCAAAGCCGCAGGACAGTTCAATCAGCGTATAGCCCAGATGTGGCGCAATCAGTGGAAACTCCTTGATCAGCGCCTTTCCAACTGCCGACGGTGTGGGCAAAACATATTGTGGTACTTCAAACCAGATCAAAGCCAGTTCAAGCGACCCGATCACAATAATCGCCGTAAGTATGATGACGCCAACTTCGGCCAATGACCGTGCACCGGTCCCTGCGGCAAAGACAGTCGCTTTGGACAGACCAACCGTTGGACCCACGGGGTTGCCTGAAACTGAACGATCAGTGCTCAATTGGTTCACTCCGCTGCTTTGGATTGGTGTGTCGTCGCACCGTAAATATCTGCCTTGATCAGGTTGGTTAGATCAAAGACTTCCCGGCTACTCATTGTTTCCTGCGTCCGGGGGCGGGCAAAAGGCACCTCGTAATCTGATTGTACTTTTCCCGGTTGCTGGCTCATCACGATGACCCTGTCCGAGAGGAACAATGCCTCTTCAATAGAGTGGGTGATGAAGACGATCGCTGTCCGGGTCTCTAACCAGATTTCCTCGACCAGTCGGTTCATCTCTTCACGGGTGAAAGCATCCAGCGCCCCGAAAGGTTCATCCATCAGGAGGACCTGAGGGCGCAGTGAGAGCGCACGAACAATGGCTGCGCGTTGTTGCATCCCACCTGACAATTGCCGGGGAAACCGTGTTTCAAAGCCCTTGAGCCCGACCCGATCCATTAAATGATCAATCCATTCCATGTCAGGTTTGGTGTGTTTGATTTCGAACGGGAACCGGATGTTATCAATCAGGTTTCGCCAGGGCAGCAGGTTCGCCTCCTGAAAGACGAGGCCAATGTCAGGATGGGGTGCCGTGATCGGCTGGCCGTCGAGCCGTATTTCACCCGTTGTCAGTTCATGCAGGCCTGACATGGACCATAACAACGTGGTTTTGCCACAACCAGACGGCCCAACAATCGAAACAATTGTGTTCGCTTCGACGTCAAAAGAGCAATCCAAAACAGCGTCAAAATCGCCGTAACTCTTGCCTGCTCCGCAGATGGTCAGCTTTGCCGTCATCAATGGCTGCCCCACAAAAATCAAATTTCTTTCGGCAACCGGGAAAAGCTAACAGGCCACCCTTTAGATTGCCGTGGGAAAATGTTGTAATAAACTTACGAACTTGTCAACGATTCGGAAAACCTCACTTGATTACCCTCAAAATAACTTGATTCTTTACAGGATACCTTGTAAATTTCCTACAGCGTTAGGAATCGCGGAGCGACCCTCTGCATCCAAATGGCCATTCTTGCGGATGAGAGCCCCAAAATGCAAAATGCAGCCCCCGACATTTCGAGTACTAATGAGCATAGCGAGTCCCAGGACATCATCGCTGAGATCAAGGGGCAGTACTCTAATTTGAGCCCGGCAGAACGGTCGGTTGCAGATGCGATCTTGTCTGATGTTAACGCAGCCGTTGCCGCGTCAAATGCCGAAATTGCCCTTCGTGCAGCAGTGAGCGAGCCAACCGTTACCCGGTTTTGTAGATCGGTGGGCTGCGCAGGTGTGCGTGACTTCAAAGTGCGGTTGACGCGCAGCCTTGTGGTTGGCGAATTGTTTCTGGCGAGTGACAAAAGAACAGGCCCGCCAAATAGCGATGCCGCCACGCCATTCTGGAGTTCGATATTCAGCGAGGCCCACTTGGCCCTGCGCGAAGTGGAAGCGCAACTGGATCCAAAAGCGGTACAACAGGCGGGTGCCTTGATCGCCAAAGCGGGACGCTGCGTTGTGGTGGGCATGGGCGGCAGTTCCGCTTCTCTCGCGGATGAAACTCAGGTGCGCCTCTTCCGATACGGGGTTCCGGTCTCTGCCTGCAACGATCCATATATGGCCCGAATGACCGTTTCGACCTTTCAGCCCGGCGATGTTTTGATCATCATATCGGCCACTGGTCGCGCCTCGCAACTGATGAACTGTGTGGAGCTTGCACAACATTACCGCGGACATAGCATTGCCATTACGGCACCCGATAGCCCGCTGAGCGGCGCCACCGATATCGCGCTGACAACACAGGTCCATGAATTTCCTGATGCGCTCACACCGTCGGCCTCACGTTTTGCGTTCTTGATGATCATTGATCTCATTGCCGCAGCCACTGGATACCATTTGGGCGACAGGGCGCGCGAAAACCTGCGCCGCATCAAATTCAATATGGTTTCAACAGTATCAGGCGAAAAACTCGAGCCGCTGGGAGAATAGGAAAGGATTTACAGATGTCCGATGGCGCGCAGATGGAAAGCTGGTTATCCGCATTTGAAACGGCGCTTTCGAGGAATGACATCAGTGCTGTTCTCACGATGTTTCAACCTGACTGTTACTGGCGTGATCTGCTGGCGTTTACGTGGAACATCAAAACGATGGAAGGGCTGCCTGCCATCAAAGACATGCTCGAAGCAACTTTGGCGCGCACCAAACCGCACAGTTGGAAGATCACGTCATCCGTCGAGCAACAGGCGACAAGTCAATCCGCTGATATCACGTTTGAATCCGAAACTGGCCCGTGCAAAGGTCGGATAACTTTGGTCGACGGACGCTGTTTCACAATTCTGAGCGCGCTGGACGATATCCGTGGCCACGAAGAACCGCGCAAGGCGGCTCGCCCCATGGGGCTGGCACATAAGGCCGATCGCAACAGGCGTACTTGGTCAGAAGAACGCACCAGAGAATCCGCACGTTTGGGATTTGAGGAACAACCATATGTGCTGGTGATTGGCGGCGGGCAGGGTGGCATTGCACTGGGCGCGCGCCTGCGGCAGCTCGGGGTGCCCACGCTGATCATCGAAAAGAATGCGCGCGCCGGGGACAGCTGGCGCAACCGCTACCGCAGCCTAGTCCTGCATGACCCAGTTTGGTACGACCATTTACCCTATCTTGAATTCCCCGAAAATTGGCCGATCTTTACCCCCAAGGATAAGTTGGGGGACTGGTTGGAAGCTTATGCGAAGATATTCGAATTGCAGATGTGGCATTCGACGACATGCGGCAAGGCCAGTTACGACACTAAAACGGGCGCATGGGAGGTGCATGTAACCCGTGATGGAGAGCCCCTTGTCTTGCGCCCGAAACAACTGGTCTTTGCGACCGGCGCATATGGCCCGCCACGCGAGATGGACCTCCCCGGCAACGAAACGTTCGATGGCACACTTATGCACTCCAGCGCATACCAGTCAGGTTCAGATTTCAGCGGAAAAACCTGTGTCGTTATCGGGTCTGCCAGTTCAGCACATGACGTCTGTGTTGATCTGTGGGAGGCGGGCGCAGATGTCACAATGCTTCAACGCAGCCCAAGTGTCGTTGTGCGGTCTGAAACTTTGATGGAATTGGGATTTGATATCTATTCAGAAGACGCCGTGGCGCGCGGTCTGGACGTAGAAGCGGCCGATATGCTTGGCGCTTCAACCCCATACGCCCTGTTCGCAGATCAACAGAGAGAATTGTACAAAGACATCCAGACGCAAGACGCAGGGTTCTATCAGCGACTGGCGGCTGCAGGATTTGCCTTTGACTTTGGCGAGGACGGCAGCGGTCTGATGATGAAGGCGTTGCGCACGGCCTCGGGCTATTACATCGACGTTGGCGCATCAGAGCTGATCGCGGATGGCGAGATAAAGGTGATTTCTGGTGGTGACGTTGTTGCGCTTACCCCTGAGGGGCTGCGCCTTTCGAGTGGTCAAGAAGTGCCCGCGCAGGTGATCATCGCTTGCACGGGCTATCAGTCGATGAACGAATCTGTTGCTGGCATTGTATCGCGCGGCGCGGCGGATGCCATTGGCCCTTGTTGGGGCTTGGGGTCTGGTGTGTCCGGCGATCCGGGGCCATGGCAAGGAGAGCTGCGCAACATGTGGAAACCCACCGCCGTAGATGCGCTTTGGTTTCATGGTGGCAATCTCGCCTTGTCACGGTTTTACTCCCGCTTCGTCGCTCTGCAGCTTAAGGCGCGAATGGAAGGGGTTGCCACACCCGTCTACGCCGCCCCCGAACCCCTTCAGAGGGGCTTGTAAGCTATGGCGTCGATTTCGACCGCGATATCAATCATCAGGCGCGACTCAGCTGTCGAACGTGCTGGAGGGTTTGACGGGAAATACTCGGCATATGCAGCGTTGAAATCCGGAAAATCATCTCGATCGCGCAACCACACAGTTGTCTTTACGACATCTGACATTTCGCTTCCCGCCAATTTTAGCGTCGCCTTAACATTATCGAGAACCGCACGTGTTTCAGGCGCAACGCCGCCCGTTACGATGGATCCATCGAGCACGGGGACCTGCCCCGAGATAAATACAAAATCACCCGCGCGCACCGCCGGTGACAAGGGGACCTGGGCCGATCCGAAGAACTCCTTGGACATGTTTGGCTCCTTTGTTTGTGAGTCCGTTCAGTATGTCGATGGCCCCAAGGATTGCAAGGAGGACTTAAAATGATTGATTTTCAAAAAACCCGTGTCCTGATCACCGGAGCCGGTGGCGGTGTCGGACGATCACTGACCGCCACGTTTGCGTCCGCCGGTGCTCTAGTCGTTGCTTGCGATCTTCCAGACGTTGACCTTTCCGAAAGCCACATCAAAGAGCGACATTATTTCGACCTGCGCCAGCGAAACGATATTGAAGAACATGCCCAGGCCATCTTGTCGGGGGGGGTGCCGCAGATTGTTGTCTCAAACGCGGGATGGACACGTGAAGAAAATTTAGCAACGACCACAGGTTCGGGCATTTTGGATGAGATGGATATCAATTTCACAGGCCCAGCCCTACTGGCTCATGCTTTGCTGCCTGCAATGCGCACCTTTTCCGGCGACAAGGCCTTTGTTTTTGTCGCGTCTTGCAATGCTCTCAGCCATTTCGGCAACCCCGCATATTCTGCCGCCAAGGCCGCAACCCTTGCTTGGATGCGGGCCATCGCCGTCGAAGAGGCACCTAACGGCATTCGTGCGAACGCCGTTGCCCCGGCCTCGATCCGCACAGAGGCATGGGATCATCGGCTGAAAAAAGGCCCAAAGGTTCTCGATCGGTTGAAGGCAATTTACCCGATGGGCCGACTTGTCTCAACGCAAGAAGTGGCTAATGCGGTTCTGTTTCTCGCCTCTAGCACCGCCTCTGGCATTACCGGTATTACTATGAACGTTGATGCTGGCCTGACGGCTGGCAACCTCCCTTTCCTCGAGGCCATTAAGTAAGGATCGATGCGGATGAACATAGACGACATCGACACGCCTGCGGTTATCATCGACCTAGACAAGGTTGCCGCAAACCTAGCCGCTGCCCAGAATTACGCCGACCAACATGGCCTGGCATTGCGGCCGCATGTCAAAACCCACAAACTAGCCCGCTTTGCTCAGGACCAGATCGGACTAGGAGCCATTGGCATCACCGCCCAAAAATTGGGCGAGGCGGAAGACATGGCAAATGGCGGTATCCACGATATATTCTTGCCTTACAACATTCTCGGGGCAGCAAAACTGAACCGGCTTTTGGCGCTGCATAATCGTGTAAAACTGTCGGTCACTGCCGACAGTTCCGCCGTTGTGGATGGCTATGAGACGTTTTTCAAAGACCCCGGAAACCCGCTGGCAGTTCTGGTGGAGTGCGATACCGGTGCCGGACGGTGCGGTGTTCAGACGCGCGAACAAGCGGTGACATTGGCGCGGCAGATCGATACGGCACCGGGTTTGACATTTGCAGGACTGATGACCTACCCGCCGCAAGGCAAAACGATGGCCGTGCAGGAATTTCTGACCAGCGCCATCGCGGCATTGACCGCTGCCAGCCTGCCACCTGCGATCATATCAAGTGGTGGCCACACGCCGCTCAGAAACAATATCGCCCTCCGCAAGCAAGTCCTGATGAATACGCTTGGACCCGTAACACTTCTTACTGGCTTTGAAGAGGATTTTGATCTTTGCAAGCAGTTCCGCATCCCGCATGTCCCGATCCGTTTGACGCTGATCCCTGGCTGGCCCGAAAGCCATAGAACCAACCCCGGGAGACCTCAAGGAGACGACATAATGTGGAAACCGCATATTGCGCTTTACGGGCAGTGATGAAAGCTCGCTTATTCATCATGGCTTCACCGCCCTTGTCGCGAAAAAAGCGGATGCTTTGTGCAAAATCTCCACTTCCAGAGCCAAACGCTTATTGTCTTTGCGAAGGCGGTCCAATTCTGCCGCATCAGCTTTCTGACGCCGCTTCGCTTCAGCAGAGCCAAACGCCTCAATCTCAAGCCGCCACGACTTAAGCTGCGTGCCTGTTATTCCAAGCTCCTTGGCTACGCTGCCCTGCGTTGCGCCAGGCTCATAAAGCCGATCAACGGCGCCTGCTTTAAACTCGTCGGTATACGTTCTTCGATGTTGTCCCATTGGGTGCCCCTTTCATGGACAGGGGTAAAGTACCCCAATGTCCGGGAACAGGCACGAAGTTCAAGTTCCAGCGCATGTGACACAGCATGCAATTTACTTGGCAATAAAGTCCCCGCCAGCGTAACGCTGGCTAACGTCAGAGTTATCATAAAAACGCGCATGGTGGGTGATCAGAACGGGATGTCTTTAACATCAATAGAATTGATATTTGGTTTCTGTTGATCAGTGTATTCCTGACTGTCATATGAACGCGAACTTTCAGAAGTGGCGCCATCTTTCGAAACTTTCCAAGCTTTGACATCCGTATACCAACGACCATTATATTCGCGGCTT
>ENA-OQVM01002359-OQVM01002359.1-marine-metagenome-genome-assembly--contig:-NODE-2359-length-22224-cov-3.771888_pt1 | contig 22224 bp, 45 predicted proteins | sample MGYA00237776_ERZ505498 | MGnify/ENA primary metagenome ERZ505498 (study PRJEB26159, sample SAMN06265151) | marine metagenome | isolation source: Helgoland LTER site | place: Germany:Helgoland, sampling... | reverse complement strand
TAATATGGGTTGTTCCATTCTTATTTTCACTTTCACTCAGGTTCATGTAGGTTACTAGATTTTTACCCCAATTTTGATAAGGCCATTTATCCTGTTGTTTGATATTAGCTTGGACAATACGTAGATTAACGCCTTCCACGTACTCAGTTTCACCCGATAAACGTTCACTCCCATAAAAATATAGTCCCGTAACTGCAGCCACACCTAAAAATGGTGCAATAATTCTATAGCGGACATCTAACATTAAAAATGGAATAAAAGTACCGATGGATTTTACATACAGAAGTGATAACAATTTGGTCTGGATGACCCAAGATGAACTCTCGGCTTGGATTAAAAAAAACCATAATTCTATAGGAAGATTTTAATAATGATTCCGTATGGGCGCCAAGACATTCAGGATGATGATATCAATGCAGTTCTAGATGTTCTAAAGTCTGATTTTTTGACGCAAGGTCCTGTAGTTCCATTGTTTGAGTCCAGTGTGATGGAGCAATGTTGTGCGCGCCATGCGGTTTCTGTGAATAGTGCTACATCTGCATTGCATATAGCCTTGATGGCATTGGACGTGGGTTCAGGTGATATAGTATGGACTTCACCCAACACTTTTGTCGCATCATCAAATGCAGCTTTGTATTGTGGAGCAGAAGTTGATCTCAGTGACGTTATTGAGTTTGATGCGCTTGACGAGTTAGATTTTGAAGACGAATAATTATGTAAACCCTTGGATATATAAAGGCAGACCATACGACCCATCCGAAGAAGAGTTAAAGGAATGGGTCGGCTTTTGTTATCGCCTGACTGAATTGGAAACTGGCAAGATGTATGTTGGTAAGAAGTTTTTCTGGAAGCCAAAGACTCTGCCAGTAACCAAGACTCGCAAGCGCAGGGTTAAGACTAAAGTTCTTTCAGACTGGAAGGATTACTACGGATCCAGCGAAGAAGTTAAGTTGCTGGTTGAAGAGGGCACTGAGTTCAAGCGGGAGATACTCCACTTAGCTAGAACGAAGGGTGAATGCACCTACTACGAAGCAAAGGAACAGTTTGCTCAAGATGTGTTGCTGCGTGATGAGTATTACAATCAGTTTATTGGTTGTAAGATACACGCCAAGCATGTTAGTAAGATGAAAGAAGATTACAACGATGAGACCATTAGCGTTTCTGGTGTGCCTTATAAGGTCAAGAAGAAAGACTTAAATTTATAATAGGATTTTGTTATGGATACAAACATGTACGGTGAGTTGCCGACTCACCCAGTTGTTTTTGCTGCTTGTGATAGTGGCTACTTTATTGATCATGCTATTCCCTTCATAACTTCATCTAGTAAAGCTGGATTCAATACACACGTTCATGTCGTAAACCCGACTGACGAAGTATTGTCAATGGCTGGTATCATCAACGGCATAACGACCAATGATGTCACATATACCTTTGAAGACAGAGATCTTTCTAAACTGAACACAGAGCAAGAAAGAGCATATTATGCTTGTCTTAGGTTTTTTGCGTTGCCGCACATACTCCCATCAGCAAAAGAAGTATTGGTGCTAGACATAGATTGTATGGTGATGCAGGAGTTTGCCTTCCCTGAAACATCTTGTGCATACTTCCCTAGACACAATGAAGAGAGTCAAGAAATGAAAGTTGCTGCTGGTGCAGTATACTTGAAGCATGACGCAATGAATGTCGCGAAAGCTATTGTTGAGACAATAGGAAATTTAGAGTTGAAATGGTTTGTTGATCAGATAGCATTGACTCACATATTTAATCAGATCCCTGCCGAGCATATAACTGAATATGACAATAATTTTATGGACTGGGAGTTCGTGGAAGACACGTGTATCTGGACAGGCAAAGGTCCAAGAAAGTATGACAACACCACCTATGTTGGTAAGAAAAATCATTTCACTACTGAATACAATAAAAGAATATTGTCATGTAATAAGGTTTTGCTGAAACCGAGACTTGATATACCATTCAAGAAGTTTGGTCTAGAACGCAAGAATCATGCCCCATTGCCAGAAATAAGAACACACTGGGAAGCGTTTGCTAACAAAGTCAGTAAAGACCTGACCATAGAGATGCCGAGATGGATGTTCAACTCAACTATTGAATCAATGCTAAATCCTGAAGCTGAGATACTTGTCCCGCATGTAGAAAAACATAACTGGGGTGGACATCACAAAGGAGCTTCTTTCTATATGCAGACTGTGTTCCCTTGGCTGTTCACTATTGACAAACTTGGCTGGAGCGGTGGATTGAGTGTTCTTGATACGTTCGAGCCATCCGACAATCCAGACGAAACGTTTTATAATACGTTGAAGGAATATATAAAGGCTGGTGGATCTAAGTTCCCGCAGCCAGATAGGTCAGTAGAAGTGAAAGAACCGTATATATTTGTTCCGCTACAATTGCCACATGACGAGACAATCAAGTATCATTCTGACATATCTGTTGAAGAGTATGTTGAAAAGTTGTGTAAATGGGCAGATTCTGATCCAAGCAATCCAATAGTGGTATTCAAAGGTCATCCGATTAATATCGAGTCAATGGTTCCACTGAAGAAGATCACCAGAAAATATAAGCGAGTACAGTATCATCTAGATGTTTCAATACATAAGATGATAGAGGCAGCTGAAGCTACATATGTTATAAACTCAGGAACTGGACAGGAAGCAATGCTCCATGACGCTTCTGTGGTTTGTTTTGGGCGATGTGAGTATGAGGCTGCAGTTATTAATGGTAATATAGATGACCTAGATAAGACGTGGTCACAAGTTAAGGGTGATGATAAAGAAAAGAGAAAACAGGTATACAGATCTTGGTATGAATGGTATTCTCAGATTTTAGTGGATACATATGATTGTTTCTAGAAAGCACAAATTTATTTTTATAAAGAATCGAAAAATATCAGGTTCTACGTTTGAGAGTTTAGTGTTTCCTCATCTCGGTTCTGATGATGTTTGTACTGGCTCACCTACTGATGGGACTCCATCTTTGAATGACACAAAAGGTCACGGACACATGCCGTGCCAACTGATCGCAGAACTATATCCAGAGGAATGGGGCAGCTATAGCAAAATAGCGATAGAACGCAATCCATGGGATAAATGTGCCAGTGCCTTCAAGTGGCATTCAATTATAAAACCGAATCTGGCGGGTGTTTCCACACAAGACTTCAGTTTGTACTTGAAATCATGCTCCCATATGCTCCCTACTGATTGGAACAATTATTCAGTTGATGGTGTCCCTCAGGCTGATGTGTATAAGTATGAAGAGATAGATAGATTGTACGGCAATATGCGCGATGAGTTCGGTATTGACATTCCTGATGATGTGCGTTATAATACAAGATTGAAGTCGACTAAAGGTAAACACTACACAGAGTATTACACTCCAGAAGATGTAGATTTTGTTTCCAACCTTTTTAAAAACGAAATAAGAGAATATGGGTATGAGTATGGAAAAGGTTAAATTATTCATCGGTTCATCTTCTAATGGCGAAGATGCTCTGATTGAGATGGCGTATGAGTACACTCTGCGCAAGAATACTGACCGTGATCTTGAGATTGTTTGGATGCGTCAGACAAAAGAAGAAAATTCTTTTTGGCATGGCTTTGCTGATCAGAATTGGTCTACTCCATTCTCAGGATTCCGCTGGGCTATCCCCGAATACTGCAACTTTGAAGGACGAGCAATATACACTGATGTTGATATGTTAAACTTCCATGACATTGGTGAGTTGTTTGATATGGATATGGGTGACAATGTAATGCTTGCCCGAGACGGCAAACGGTTTGGCGGTAAAGAGTTCTGTGTTATCTTATTTGATTGCTCTAAGTTTAAAGGTTCAATGCCGTCAGCTCAATGGAAAGCCGAGCCAACAGCACATCACCAGTTCATAAACTTTGTACAACAAGAGCTTCCCATTGGCACTTTAGACCCTGCATGGAATAGTCATGATGGCGATGTAGAGCCATTCAAGCAATTACACTATACACATATGCCAACGCAACCATGGAAACCAAAGTGGTTCACAGGAACACCACAGAAACATCCGAAGCCTGAGTTGTCTAAGCTGTTTTGGAAGTCTGTTGAAGAAGCAGAAAATAATGGGTATAAAGTAAATGACTATATACCAAGCAAACAAAATTACCGTTATGGAATTATAGGAAAGTAGAGAAATGAAAACAAGAATCATCGAAGCATTAGTGGCAAATGCTGAAGGTAACATCGCCAAACATAAAATGAATGTTGAAGTGTATCTTAGCAATCCTGTCGGTGTCGGTGAACACTCTGACATTCTGGAAACAGTGCAGACTGAGATTGATAAGATAACACACTATGAAGATCAACTTGCTACTATTCGCAAGCACTTTGTAACTGTAAATCCAATTGATAAAGTAAAATACTAAAGGAAACTAAATAATGAGAATGTTAAATGATAGTATATTGGTTCTTCTCCAAGAAGAAGAAGATACTGGCGTGAGTGAAGGTGGTATTATTTTAACAACAAAGGCTGACGATGACCGTTCATCTAAACCAGCGACAGTCATTGCTGTTGGACCACACGCTAGTGGAATCAGACCAGATGATGTTGTGTATTTGACTTGGAATAATTCTATCCCGATTACAGTCGATGGTATGAAACTAAACATCGTTCCTGCCGAGGACATCAAGGCTATTCTATAATAATGTCTAAGCGCAATAGATATTGGAGACTTTGGGCTAAGTCTCTTGGAGAAAAGGTTGGCACCACGGATCGTGAAGCTGACCAAGTTGCGCTTATACGAAGCATTGTAGTCCTTGTCAATTTTATGACTTGCTTTTTTATTATAGCTGGAGTAATACATCAATGGTAGAATTAACAATAATAGCTGTGGCAATAGTCACTGTGGCAGCTTCTTGGTTTGCCGCCTGCTGGTTATCCGAGTATTTTGACGGTTAAGACAACTATTTACTAAAATAGGCTGTTTTTTGGTTGTCTTCCCTATATAATTGTTGTATAATAGAGTCTTATGAAAATTAAATTTGAAGTCGAAGTGGACACGTCTCGTGATGAGGATAAGGATATCTTGGAAGAGTTATTGATTCTTATTCAAGAGATACGTGAATATTGTGATGAGAAGGGTTGACCTTCTCCTTGTAATGTAGTATAATGTTTATAAAATGAGGTATATTATGTCAAGTATTATTAGCTATCTTAAAACAAAAATCGCAACCTTTATCGCTATGGCTGTCGGTGTCTTTGCAACAGTTACTGGAGCATTGACCTTTGATCTTGTCCAAGTTGTGACTGGGGTTGTTTTGCTTGTGACCGCATATGTTGTATACAGCGGTGACGAAGAAGAAAAATGCTGTGACGAAGACCACTAGGTCTGAGCTAAGAGCTAAAAAGGCAATGGGGAAGTCTTAGAAAGAAATGCGTGAGATCACTTATAAGTGATGCCCGACCAAAAGTTAGGATAACGCTACTGAAGAACCACTAATTATATTATGGAGCCATCATGACACAATACTCTGATCTTGTTGAAGCCCGAAGAAAAGAAATTTCTGAAGAAGAGTGGAATAAGCAAACCTATTGCATACATGCTCAACACGGTACAATTGAAGTGTGGTACAATGATGGTTCCAAGAAAATTACCAATTCCAAAACGAACGAAGTAACATTTGTCCCACCCAGTGAGTCTTAATTATGAGGTATTGTATGATCTATAATCAATTTAACCGTAATGAACTGCGCGATCTTTTGAAGGAAAACATTCTTCAAGTAACATTCGATAAAAAGAATGGTGATGAGCGTGTAATGACTTGTACCCTAAAGTCTGATGTATTGCCTGCTCCAAAGCAAAATGCTGAGAAGTATTGGAAAGAGTCTGAAACATCTTTGTCTGTTTGGGACACCAATGCTGAAGGATGGCGTGCGTTTTGTATGGACAAAATCAAGTCTGTAGAAAAGGTTGAAGTAGCATAGTGAGTTTATCAGACATTAAAGAATCTGAGAAGATCGACATATCTCCAGTTGGACCAAGTTCTGACGGAACATATGTTGATGCCAAAGGTGGTACTGAGATGATGGCTGAGCGAATATCAGCCATTGTTTCAGAGCTTGGTCTTGATGATGAAGTCAACATTATCCACTCAAGGGTTCGTGAGCTGTCTGAAGATAAACATAACATCCTTGTTCTACACGATACTTGGGATGACCCTGAAGTTCAGTTCTTAAAAGATCCAGCCGAAAGAGCTAAGTTCGCAAAGTTGGTATTTGTTAGTAATCAACAGTTCCAATCATACCACTTTAATCTTGACATACCATATAGCGATTCAATCATATTGCGCAATGCTATCGATCCTATTAATCCTTCTGAACCAAAACCTGACCCAACGGAAAGGGTTAATTTAATCTATCACACAACACCGCACCGTGGACTTGAATTGCTTGTTCCATGTTTCGTAGAGCTTGCTAAAGTTCACGGTGATAATATCCACCTAGATGTATTCTCATCTTTCAATGCATATGGATGGGCTCATAGAGATGAGCCATATGAGCCATTGTTTGACGTTATAAGAAACCATCCACAAATGACATACCATGGGTATCAGCCAAATGGCGTTGTTCGTGAAGCATTAGAGAAAGCGCACATCTTCGCCTATCCTAACATCTGGCCAGAGACTTCTTGCATCGCAGTAATGGAAGCAATGAGCGCAGGTCTGGATGTCGTTTGCCCCAATCACGCAGCTCTATTCGAGACAACTGGAGGGTTCACAAACTCATACCAGTTCACCGAAGACCCACAGGAGCATGCTCAAAGATTTGTAAATCTACTCCACAACGCAATCTTGCATTGTAAAGAGGGATTACACCTACCAAGGTTAAACCAAACAAAATCATATACCGACAACTTGTACTCGTGGAGCTATCGCGAACATGAATGGAAATACTTTCTAAAGGGGTTGACTTCAGCCCAGTAATATAGTACAATTTTCAGGAAGAAGATAAGACAGCAGAGGTCTGTCAGGTACACGGATGTGCCACCTATCCTTAACTTTGAGAGTTTATATTATGACCGCAAAACTTATCCGCAACGCACTCCAGACCCCAGACGGCACATTACTAGAGTCAAGATTTAGACACGATTATAAGACTCATGTAGATGCTAACGGCAAAACATATATGATCGATGGTGGATTAGACTATGTTAGATGTTCAGCTAATGGTGATGAGATTCATCTCTCAGTCTTTGATGACGACCCATTCGATAAAGTTCGTGAAGCCGCTACTTGGGGCACTTATGGAATCAATGGTGATCAGCCATTGTCATACATCAAATTGTGCGATATGGAAACTGAACATATTAAAGCTGTTCTAAAGCTCTCTAATGTCTATCCTCAATACATTGGCGCAATGAAGAAAGAGCTTGAGTATCGAGGCAAGTCATGAGAGGTACTACAGCTGGATCACTCCGATACGATATGTCTGGAAGAAAGCGCAAGACCAAGGCATTGAATACAGCGAAGCGTTATAAGCCCGCATTCAAGGAGCTGAAGCCCAAAGCACTCCACCCAAACTACCAGTCTCAAGCTGACATACCGTCTGCTCCACTCACTCCAGCACCGTCAGGAGCTGTCCTCGACACGTCATTCCGACAGGAAGTATCAAAAAACTACACAGTATCAATAGCTTACAACAAAGGCGCATACCAAGTGGTGCCAAATTCAGACCTGAAACACATAGGAAAATAGTTGTTGACACCTATATAGATCTATAGTATACTTGATTATTCAAATATGAGAGAAATATATTATGAGTAAAGAGCCTGAAAAGTACGTTCGCAAGAAGATCCGTAAACCACGGAAGCCCATGTCACCCGAGCAAAAAGCTGCCGCTGTCGAAAGGTTAGCGAAGGCACGTGAGAAGCGCATGCGCGAAAATCCCCCAACGTATAAAAATATTGCACAGTCAGTCCTTGACTTGCCAGATGACGATCCTTTACATATGTCTAAAGTAAAGGTTTGGATCAAGAACCAGAAAGAGATTGCTTCTATTGAGAGAAAGAATCATAGAGCTGGTGTCAAAGGTGCGCTCGCCAAGCAGCTACGCGCTGAGGCATATTCACGGAACATGCAACGTTACCTTGAAAGTGGTGAGTGGTCTGATATGTTTTGGGGCGAAGAAGGGCAGAACAAAATGGGATCGATCTGCCTGACACCTGCTTATGATAAAGACGGTAACATCAAAAGAACTCAAGGCACGTTCTATCAAGACCTTGGATATGTTTGGGGTGTTCCAGAAGACAAAGGTGGTATGCCTGCGAACTGGACTGAAAGTGAGCCGCAAGAAACTCAAAAGATTATTGGTGCAGGATTATCAAACTTAGAGGACTTTTTTAGTGAGTGATGTAATTAACTTTTCAGATAAGCTGAAAGAAAAGCGCAAGAAAACAATACAAGAAAGATATGATGCGTATTGTGAAGAGACTGATGACATTGTTGAAGAATGGGTTAACAGTCTCCTTGATGATCTGATAGAATCAGATGTTGCTGATGACAGCGTGGAGTTTTCAAGAGACTTTGTTTTTGCTTCTGAAGCTGTGCGTTCATTAATCTACCGCAGTCGTGGTGATACTCACATGTTTCAAGAGATAGCTGATAAGATGCTTGACATTGAATGGTTTGATGATGAGCGTATCAAGGCAACGTGGATGGTAGACGTTGAGAAAGGTATTGACTTGCCATCAGCTGTGGATGATGCTGCCGAGGTTATGTCAAAGAATGATGAAGGTGCGAACGATGAGTAAGAAGACAAGGCTTCATGTTAACCAACATAATGTTAGGCATAACAAAAAGAACCCTGACGACTTGCGTCCACCTTTAACTGTAAAAGATTACACCCAGAATCGAAAGTGCTACACTGCCGATTTAAAACTGCCAGACGGAACAGTGGTTGCTAAATTAATTAGTCAACCAAACAAACCGCTATCTTGCGGTGCGACTGTCTGGATAGAAACTGAACTAGATGTTGTAACATACGACGAAGTGAGTTAAAAATGATATTGCTAGACTTAAACCAAGTAATGATCTCTAACATGATGAAACAATTAGGTGTTAGTGGTCAGGTATTTGAAGAGGGGCTTGTGCGACACATGGTGCTGAATAGTATTCGTGCGTACAAGAATAAATTTGGTAAGGAATATGGTGAGCTGGTTATTTGTTGTGATGACAGAAACTACTGGCGCAAAGATGTATTCCCATACTACAAGGGACACCGTAAGAAGGATCGAGAGAAGTCTTCGATTGATTGGGTTATGGTGTTTGAGTCGCTCAACCGTATTCGCGAAGAGCTGAAAGAATACTTTCCATATCGTGTTGTACAGGTAGAGCGTGCTGAAGCTGATGATATTATCGGTGTATTGGCTACTCGCTCTGGCTCTTGGTTGAACAACGAAAGCACTGAGCGAATCCTTGTATTGTCTGGTGATAAAGACTTTGGTCAACTCCAGAAGTATACTAATGTCGATCAGTATAGTCCTGTTCTAAAGAAGTGGATCCGTGTTCCTGACCCAAGACGCTTCTTGCGTGAACATATTATGCGTGGTGACAGGGGCGATGGTATTCCAAACTTCTTATCTAATGACAGCTGTATCATTACAGGTGAAAGGCAGAAGCCCATCCAATCAAAGAAGATAGATGACTGGGTTGACAAAGAGCCTGAGCAGTTCTGTAATGAAGTCATGTTACGAAACTATCGTAGAAACGAGCAGTTAGTTGATCTTGACCAGATACCTTCTGAGATTGTTGATAAGATTCTTGAAACATTTGACAACTATGAAGTTCCACAGAAACGTGGTTTATTGAATTACTTTATTAAATTCAAGTTGAAGAATCTTGTCGAGCATATTAGTGAGTTTTAAATGTTTATAATAAAGGATGGGTTTTATAGTGATCCTATGAGTGTCAGAGCAAATGCATTGGCAATGGATTTCAACACTTCAGGAAACTATCCTGGATTTAGAACAGACACTCTTACTCACGATATGGATTATTTTTGGAATATGAAAGAAGTGTTTAGCGAATTGGTTGGTGAAGAAATAACATATTGGCCAGATCAATATAACACATCATACCAGTATACCACTGCAGATAGCACAACATGGACTCACCACGATGCCACTACTTGGGCTGCTGTGATATACTTAACACCTGACGCACCGAAGGAAGCTGGCACTGCGATCTACAGAAACAAGCAATCAGGAATCTACAGGTATGAACCAGAATCTCTTGAACCTGACTATAATGAAGTTCCTCACAAAGAAGAAGATTGGGAGATTCTTGATCAAGCGAGTAATGTGTTCAACAGATTAGTGTTATATCACGGAAACTTATATCATAGAAGTGTAGTCGCAGGATTTGGTGATTCAAAATATAATGGTAGATTGTTTCAAACTTTTTTCTTTTCTACTAAATAGAAATAGATTTTAATTGATTGAGGATTTACTAATGCCAAGATACCACACGTTCCATGATGTTTTTGTAGAAGTTGAAGAAGCGAAAACGAGAAAAGAGAAGATTGCTGTATTAAAAAAGAATTCATCTGCAGCACTGAAAGCCATTTTGGGTTACACTTATGATCCAAATGTTAAGTGGTTGTTACCTGAAGGTGAGCCACCATACACACCTTTGCCTGCAAGCGTGGACCAACAAGCAAGGTTGATCGGAGAAATCCGCAGACTTTACTTGTTTGTCGAAGGTCCAACTGAGGCGCAGCAAAATATCTCTTCTGCTCGCAGAGAGAAGTTGTTTATTGAAATGTTAGAAGTTGTTGACCCAAATGATGCTAAAGTTCTTTTGGGCATGAAGAATCGTAAGTTGCCATACAAGGGACTTACAAGGAAGCTGGTTGCGGAAGCATTCCCGACCATATCTACAAACTGGTGAAAAGAAGATAAGAGTCTAATATGGCTAAGAATAAAATCAAACGTTACAAACAATATATTGAAGAGAATGAAGACTTCTCTCGTAAAAGGCGTTTGAAAAAAGAATCAAGACATAACTATAAAGTTGAGCTTGAGCACGCTATTGAGAATGAAGAGTGGGATGATATAGATTATGAAGAAAAAAATAGCGTTCGTAATAGGTAATGGACCAAGCCGCAAGGCTGTTGATCTTTATGACCTACACTACACGTCTGGTGTCACATATGGTTGCAATGCCATATACCGTGAATGTCAAACCATAGACGTGATTGTTGCTATTGATGATGGTATGATCAAAGAGCTTGAAGCCGCTGATCTTGGTGCGACCGAACTCGTTATCCCGCCTGAAGACGAAAGATGGGAACATCCCGAATTCAATGACAATCGTAGACGATCCAATGCTGGTATGAATGCTATGAGCGAAGCGATCACTCAAGGATGTAATATATTATATTGCCTTGGGTTTGACTTCTTATTGGGCGGTGAAGCGTCTGTTGACAATATCTTTAAAGGCACAAAGAACTATGGTAAAGAAACTGCAGCAAATGTTTCTGATAACAACCATAGAGCAAGATACTTAGAATGGTTCGCCAAACGAAATCCTGATATACAGTTTGTCATGGTAGTTCCTAATGGCGAGCAAACAATTATGGCGATTGATGGTGATAATATCTTTGGTATGGCTATGGATACATTTCTTACTAAATTAGAGGAAGAAACGAATGTCGACTGAACAAGCAGTAATCTACCTTCTGAGCATAATCGCTTGCGGGTATTTCTCATTTAAGACTGGATTCCAGTCTGGAGCAATCGAAGCTGTTGATGTGCTGCTGATGCACCTAGAAAAAGATGGCTATATCAAAGTGGATGACGAAGGAAACATATCTGGACCATCCACCTAATCCTGACGATCCTTATGCATATGATGATGACTCAGCTCACATTCCACGTTTTGATAAATGGAAGCACATTTATAATTACATAACAGGTGAAGAAGAATATGAGTTCTAATATACCCAGAGAAGTTATAGATGCTATACTGTACGAAGAAGCAAGATGTGATTTAGAGTACGCTGATAATTTTAGGGCATATCGTGTTAGCGATGAATTCTTAAAGAAAGAGTTCTTTGAATCTAAAGCACGTGGATGTTGCGGGGAATTTGAATCAAATTATATCGATTTATCTGGAGAGAAGTGGATAATTGGCTGCAATTACGGTCACTAATAAAGGTAATATATTATGAGCTCTTGGTTGATAGCAGTCACTGGTCTGATATACCTGTATGTCGGACTTGAACAATGGGTTAAGTTCCAAAACACCGCTATGTTACTCACATACATCGGGTATGCCTTTGCCAACATCGGTCTGTATATGATGGCGAGTAAATAGGTTAAAAAACGTACTATATCTAATAAAAGCCAATTATTAACTAAATTTAAGTTAAAAAGGGCTTGTCTCACCCCCAGATTTATTGTATAATAGTGTTTCTGAAATTGAGAGATCCCTATATTATGAGACGTTTATTTGATACTTCCTTTCCCCCGACCGATGATTTCGATGAGTCTATTGAAATTATGCGTCAAGTTGCTATTTCTGATTATGCGATGTGGTGTGATAACCGTGAGCGTAGCGAATTCTTGAATGATGACTACTTTAAAAAAGCGTTGAGTGAGTTTGATGAAAGCCTTGTCGTGAATACTCGTGGTAAGAAATATGTCAAACTTATTTCTGGTACTGGCGTCTGGGGTTTTGTTGTCAAAGAAGATGATGACAAATTCAAGCGTGGTGATATTCTTAAAGCTGCTAGTTGGAATGCTCCTGCTAAAAATAAAGCTCGTGGTAATATCTTTGAAGAATATGATGTTAATTGGACTGGACCTTTATACTTGTCCTAAAGGAGAAAGGCAATGAATAAGCATATCGAACTCGTAAAGAACTGGTTAGCTGATCCAGACAGTGTGACAAGAGAACAGCTTAAAGCTAATAGAGATTCTGCTTTAGATGAACTTAAAAACTTTGCCGATTATACTGTAAAGTATAATGCTTATAATGCTGCTTTCTATGCTTATGTTGCTTCTTATGATCAAGAAGATCAGCCTCACTCTGCTTGGGCTTGGAATGGCAGTGATATTGCTGCTGAATACGTTGCGGTATACAATCAACTAACTGGTGAAATATAAGGAGATTTATATGTCATACAAAAATAATCCTAATTCTGTTTCGCTGTCACTGTTCAATATAAGGCATAGTGATTCTGTCATTGTGTCCTACATGGAGACAGTTGACAGTGGTGAGTCACCAGCAAGGTTCACTCACTGGCGTGTTTTTATTGAGGGTGATACTCACTTCGCCAATACGATAGACGATGTTCTTGACTTGATTGAGAACAACGCATACGCCTCTCCTGAAGATGAGAGTCTGTTAGATCTTGGTGAGCGACTGCGCACTGAAGCTGACCGTTTTTTTGATGAGATTATTTCAGAGGTACAATAATGGATAAAGTATTACAAGCCAGAATAGATAAAGCTATTCAAGAAAACACTTGCCCCTATACAACTGATGCTGATATCAGATACTTTGAGCGTGAGCAGTATATCAGTGAAAATGCTGATATGTGTATCTGTGGTGAGCCTCTTGAAGAAACTGGTGAGCATTATATTCATATGTCGAGCGGTTATTAATATGAATGACTTTATTGTTTATGCAATATACACTCTTGCGTTTTTTAATTTCCTCAGCTTAATCTGGTTGGGGTATAAGTTTTGGAGATTCTATTAATGAACAAAGATGAAATTGTAGAATTGTTCTGCATCCTCGCGTTGTTCACACTCGCAGCGAATCTTCCGATATGGGATTATCAATTGCTTATGGGAACTAATTATGTATAATGGGTTGACTATGTATAAAGAAGTCACTGACTGGGGTGATGATACTCCCAATCATACTTATGTGTTGAATGACAAAGGATGGCTTGTTGCTTATATCAAACAAGGCACTACTGATCTCATCAACCTTAATAGTCCGATGAAGCAGTTTTCAAAAACGCGCAGAAAATTTATTAAAATTTAAAAAGGTGAGTATATGAGTAATGGTAAACTATTTTTTAATGATGACTTTGACAATGAATTTGCTAATGTTTCCATGTGGGATCAGCTTGGCAAGATATTGGACTCAGCATCCGCATCTGAAGTCGTTGACAAGAAACGATTTAGAGCTGTTAATACAGTGACTACCGATGACGGTATCGAGATGATCGTTACTGCTCGGGAAGCGCAGAAGATTAAAGACGTTTTGTTGTGCTTGAAGACTCCTGTTCGTGCTAATGTTATCAAGCAATTACAGATGTCTCGTGGTATGAGAAACATGTTAGGTATGGTTCAGAAGACACTGGAGAAATAATGAGCAAGTGGCATGGTGGAAAGGGCAGCAAGCAGCGCAAGACTGATGGCAAAAAATTCGATGACAACTATGATGCTATTGATTGGTCTAAAGGCAGAACAGATCCTGTCAAAAAGAATATGGATAAGATCCATAAACCTTCAACGCATCCTGATAAAAAGAAGGAGTCAAAGAAGAATCCACCTTTCAGAAAGAATTGGTATGAACGCCCATAGTGCCAATTATTTGCCGCAATTAGTTGCGGTTGTTTTATAGTCTATTCGGGGTTATAATCTACTATATATTATGAACATATTCTTTTTACATAATGAACCAGATATTGCGGCAGTTCACCATTGCGATAAACACGTGGTGAAGATGATATTAGAAGCTGCGCAGATGTTGTCAACGGCACATCGAATGATAGATGGTACTGAATTGGTTGGTAAGAGTCCTACTGGTCGAAAGCAGACGCAGTACATTCTCACTGACTCAGCGAAAGACTTTATCTTGTATAAAGCAGTACATATGAATCATCCGTGTACTGTATGGACAAGGGAGTCTAAACAGAATTATGAATGGCACTATGATCTGTTTGTATCGCTTTGTGAAGAATACACCCACCGTTATGGTAAGGTGCATGAGACTGATCGGAAGCTGAGGGAGTTATTAGCAACCGCACCAGTCAATATTGAAGATAAAGGTCTTACACAATTACCACAGTGTATGCCTGAGTATTGTAAGGACAGTGATCCAATTGAGGCTTATCGTTCTTATTATATAAACGAAAAAAAGGACTTCGCTAAATGGACAAAGCGCAGTCAACCGAATTGGTTCCATTAGAGGAACTAATATCATACTCTACGATTTATGTGAAGTGTGATCAATAAAACTAAAATAGGAAAGAAAAATGAATAATTTAAAAACTACTATGATCGCATTAGTTGCGTTATTTGCCGCCTCTACTGTGTCTGCGGGAGCTTATGTTGTTTATGAAAATGATGTAGCGTTTGATAAATTCGATTCTCTTGGCTCATTTGATGATACTGTTGGTACATTGCGCCTTGGTACAACTTTGTTAGAAGATAAAGTATATGTTGAGTATGGCAAGTTCGGTACTGGCTTAGACTTTAACACTGGCGAATCAGCTGAAGCTGGTTACAAAGTTAAATTTGGAAACTTCCAAATCAAAGGTAAGGTAGAAAGCACCAATGTTGAAGATTGGTCGCACAAACTTGAAACTGAAGTTAAATACAACTTCTAATTTTAAGTCGCATGAAAAGAGGGAGACAATTAGTCTCCCTTTTTTTATTATATCATTGTTCCGCACAATAGTGAAATAATTGCTGCGCATAAATACATTTAGAATATGATTTTATTGGAGATATTATGCCGTTATATGATTTTGAGGACACAGAAACAAAAGAACAGTTTACTGAGTTACTCACCATTTCAAACAAAGATGAGTTCCTGCGACTTAATCCCCAACTCAAACAAATTATCACACGCGCACCAAGTCTGGTGTCAAGCACATCATTTGAAAGCAAACTGGACGATGGTTGGAAAGAGAACCTTTCCCGCATTGCCGAGTCACACACGAATTCTGCATTAGCAGATAAGATAGGTGGTAGATCAACAAAAGCAGCAAAGCTAAACGCAGCAGCAGAAAAAGCTGGCTTGCGTAAGAGTGGTCGATACAAATTCCCTGGATGGGATGAATGATAATATAAACCACAACCAACAGGAGACGCTATGTCATCCACTTTTGCATACGAAGAAAATATATCAAATTTTGATTATTATGTAGGTAAACGGCAAAAGAAGAAGGAGAAAAAAGCAAATCGAGGAAGCAGACAAAGACAGCAAGCAGGTCTTACTCTTCACGATATCCAACCTTTAACGGATTCACAGCGAGATGTTTTTACAGCATACAATGATGGGTACAACGCAGTTCTACATGGCTGTGCGGGGACAGGGAAAACATTCTTGTCTTGTTACTTAGCAATCCGTGACATTATTGAAAAGGTAGATCAGAAACAACAACTGATCATTGTAAGAAGTGTAGTTCCTTCTCGGGATATGGGATTCCTTCCTGGATCCATCCAAGAGAAGTCTAAGGTATATGAGGCACCATACGAAGCAATCTTCAGTGACTTGTTTGGTAGAGGTGATGCATATCAAATCCTAAAACAAAAACAAAAAGTGGTATTCACAACAACATCTTTTGTCCGTGGTCAAACATGGGATGATGCGATCGTCATTGTTGATGAATTCCAAAACCTTTCATGGGGGGAGCTAAATACTGTCATCACACGAGTGGGTGAAAACTCAAGAATCATATTCTCAGGTGACGGTAAGCAAGACGATCTAACAAGCGAGCGGTATAGCACCGAGTCAGGTTGCGCCAAGTTCACTAACATACTCTCAAGGATGGATTCTTTCGAGAGCGTAGACTTTGGACCACAGGATATCGTTCGGTCAGACTTCGTTCGAGAGTATCTCGAAACCTGTTATGAAATGGGGGTTTATAGTTAAAAGACAATTAGTTGCCTTGCCTTGTCTTTTCTGAGAATATAGGCTATAATTAGACCTTGATGATGAGAGATTTATATGATATTTGAACACAAGAAAATAGACTTCACCGAGCTTGATACTGAAACAATAAATGGCAAACGCCACTACGTTACTCCAAAGGGTTCATATCCAAGCATAACGACAGTCCTGAGTGTTCTATCAGAAAAGGCAATTGCTGCGTGGAGAGCTAGAGTTGGCGAGGTTGAAGCCAACCGCATCTCCACTCAGGCAGCAAGGCGAGGCACTAACGTTCACCAGATGTGCGAAGATTATGTCAACAACGAGCTTGACATGACAAAGTTTCTTCCACATGAAAAAGCTATGTTCAAATCAGTCAAGTCGGTTCTTGATGAATCGATCGGATTGGTATACGCTCAAGAGTGTCCCTTGTACTCAGACTATCTGGGTATCGCTGGTCGCGTTGACTGTGTAGCAGAATTTAATGGTCGGTTATCAATTATTGACTACAAGACCGCATCAAAGCTAAAGAAAAGAGAATACATCGGCAACTACTTTCAACAAGCAGCAGCGTACTGTGTAATGTTTGAAGAAAGAACTAAGATACCAGTAGACCAAATTGTTATTGTGATTGCGGTTGAGAATGAACCAAAGCCACAAGTGTTTGTTGAGAAACGTGATAACTATATTGGCGAGTGTATTAATACAATAGCAAAATACAAAGCATCAGTAGAGGTATGACCACATTGAGTAAATGGGACAACCAAAGAAGTGATGTTGTATTAGCAATCTTAGCAAAAGACAAAGAGTACTGTTTAGACCTTTATCTCAAATGCATATTGAACCAAGACTTTCCGAAAGATAGGATGCGTCTTTGGATACGCACTAATGATAACAATGACAGAACAAAAGAAATACTAGATGACTTTGTAGCTAAGTATAGTCACCTGTATAAGTCAGTGTACTACGATAATTCAGACATTGACAAAAATTTGAAATCTTTTGGGGAGCATGAGTGGAATTCAGAAAGGTTCAATATCTTAGGTAAAATTAGAGACGCTTCAATAGCCTACGCAAAAAGGCATAGCGCACACTACGTTGTTGTAGACTGTGATAATTTTATAGCTCCTCACGTGATACAGTCTCTCTATGATGATAGGAATCTGGGAGTTATTGGACCACAACTTAGATTAGGCAGTTCTCGCGGATATGCAAACTTTCACCATAGGTCATGCGAAAATGGGTACTTTGATGTAGAGGATCAGTATTATCACCCTGTAAATGATAGGAACGTGATCGGGAAGATATTAGTCTCAACAATCCATTGTACATACCTTATACCTAATAAATATCTAGAAAGGATTTCTTATGTAGACGGCACTGGTGACTGGGAGTATATAGTGTTCAGTAATAATCTGAAGAAACATAACATACCGCAGTATCTAGATAACACTATGTTTCATGGCTACTTATATCTTGCTGACCAAGACGGTGATCGAACTTATGAAGATTGGTTTAAAGAAGAATGGACACCAGAACTAAAACAATTAATGGGATGGAGGCATGGTAACATTGAGTAAATGGGACAATCAAAGACCTATCCAAAGCGACACGTTTCGCTCCTTTGATATGCTCATTATTAATGGTTGGGGAATTAAAATATCAACGCTCGGTGAAGATCAGGTTATGGTATTTGCTATCCACCCATTCTTAGATGAGACAGAGCTAAGATATTTCACAGATTTTAATGACGCACATAAATGGATTGAATGTATAACTGACGACTGGTATTAATTATGAAAAACTTTATTATGTTTAGCATTTTGTTTTTGATGAATTTTGTATTAATGCTTTTATTGATCTATCCAGAATCAGTAGCAGCTGAGGAGTATGATGACCAAGAGGTTACATGGCTTGCCAAGAATGTCTACTTTGAGGCAAGGAATCAGGGGATAGCTGGACAGATAGCGGTTGCTCAGGTTACATTAAACAGAGTTAAGGACAGACGATTTCCCAATACAATAAAAGGTGTTGTTACCCAGAGCTTATACAAGAAGAGCTGGAGAGACGGTTCTCCTGTTCCTATCAAACATAAGTGTCAGTTCTCTTGGTGGTGTGACGGTAAAACAGACACCATCTTTGATTGGAAGTCATTTAATAAGATTAAAACACTGATGTTGACATTTACATCAAATAATAGTATAATAGACATCACGGAAGGCGCAACGCACTATCATGCAGATTATGTTCTCCCAGACTGGGCAGCTACAAAGCGCAAAACAATCGAAATAGAAGATCATATTTTTTATAGATGGGGGAAGTAATGGTTGATGTAATGACTACCGCAAAGTTCTCAGAGATAATCGAGAGAACAGTTATTGATAAACGGATAACATATCTTGATGCTGTTATCTGGTATTGTGAAAAGAATGAATTAGAAATTGATGTTGCTGCTAAATTATTAAATACAACAATCAAGAGTAAGTTAGAGGTTGAGGCACAAGATCTAAACTTCTTAGCAAAAGGCGCAAGATTACCACTTTAATTATGGACAGCGAAGAAACTATGTCTGGATTTGATTGTTACAAAACATACTTAGCAGTACAGCAACACTTTACTCGTGACTCTTATGATTACTTTAAATACAATGGTCAAGTAAGAGCTAACGAAACATCTTATATCTCTCGGAAGGATAAGTATTTCTTCGAGAAAGCATCAAGGAAATATAAACGAGACAAGTTTGTTAAGTTCTTAGTTGCTCACTACACAACAGGTTCCAAGCCTTGGATTGGTAACATGATGAGCTCAGATAGTTTGGGTTTGTTGACTAACTGGAACCGAAAAATAGAAACACTCTCATACATGTTCTCTGAAGAGATGGACTATCTCTATAATGTAGAGGAATCGTTTGATGAGTTGTTTGTTATGCGCGATGGCTCACATCCGCTACTCTACAGGCACTATGCGCAGAATAAGATTAGCCTCGAAACATTGGTTCTGTTAGACCAGTTACTTGGCTATACAAACAGGTGGAAGAAGTATGATGATATTGTGTTGAATGAGACAGTAACACTTGTCAGAAAATACTCACCGTTTGTAAGAGAATTTTCACCGATAGACAAAAGTAAGTTAAAGTCTATCGTTCTGAAAATATATTAGTTTGTTTCTTATAAATAAACTGGTAATCGGGGTTGACATTATCCCTTTTATATTATATAATGTTAAACAATCAGGAAGATTATGATTGCTTGGATAAAACGCAATACTAAAATACAACGTAAATACAGAAGGTAAAATATATGGCTAGTTCATTTGCAACTCTCAAAAAGTCCCGCAGTGGTTCACTTGATAAATTAATCAACGAATCTACTAAACTCAATAGCAATACCCAATCTAAGAAAGGCGATGATCGTTTCTGGAAACCAGAAGTCGATAAAGCTGGCAATGGTTATGCTGTCATCCGTTTCCTACCTGAGCCAAAAGGCGAAGACCTTCCATGGGTTCGTATCTTTGATCACGGCTTCCAAGGTACTGGCGGTTGGTATATCGAGAACTCTTTGACTACTATCGGTGAAAAAGATCCAATCGGTGAGTTCAACTCGCAGCTTTGGAACAATGGTACTGATGCTGGTAAAGAGCAAGCTCGTAAACAGAAGCGACGATTGTCTTACACAGCCAACATCATGGTTGTGAAAGATCCATCTAACCCTGCTAATGAAGGTAAAGTGTTCCTTTATAAGTTTGGTAAGAAAATCTTTGATAAGCTGAATGAAGCAATGAATCCAGCATTCGAAGATGAGCAAGCAATCAACCCATTTGATTTCTGGGAAGGTGCTGACTTTAAACTGAAGATTCGTCAAGTTGAAGGATATCGAAACTATGATAAGTCTGAGTTTGATTCAGCCAGTGAATTGCTTGATGGCGATGATGATGCTCTTGAAAAAGTGTATGAAGGTTTGCACTCTTTACAAGACTTTCTTGATCGCAAAAACTTCAAGTCTTATGCTGAGTTAGAAACAAAGATGAAGCGTGTGTTGGGTCTTACTGGTTCACCTGCTCCTACAGCAAGTGCTATGGATGATACACCGTTTGAAGCACCCAAAGCTGCTCCAGTAGCCGAAGCACCACAAGTGCCAACTGCTGTAGCTTCTACGGATGAAGATGACTCTTTATCTTTCTTTGAAAAGTTAGCTGAAGAAGACTAAAATAATCGAATTCCCTCATCAATCACTTTGAGGGGAGACGATAAAACTAAAGTGGTATACTCGCGATATATCATTCCTAACATGTAGTTCAGCATGCTAACAGTGAAGCGTTTGTAGAGGTAGCTACTATGAATGTGGAGAGGATAAGTTTATAGGGAGACATTAATTTGTCTCCCTTTTTTTCACTTAGCTGTTTATTCTACCGCTACGACCACCGCTTCTTCTACTCGCAACACTAGGTGTTGGAGATGCAGGAACAGCAACAGTTTGATTCATGTTTTGTGATGTTTGAACCACATTAGATGTTTGTGGAGCAACTACGCTGATTATGTTCGTAGATACTGCAGCAGCTTGAGATCTAGCATTAACCTCAGCACCTTCATTATTCTCTGCTGCAGCCTTAGCTTTCGCGGCTTGCATGATCTGACGGTCGCGAATGTCTTTATCGATTTGGGGAATCTTCTTCCCAATGGCGGGTGCTCGTTGACTTTCTTTGTTGCTTCCTTTGGCGGTTTTAATATTGTCAGGAGTTTCTTCTTCATCATCACCAAACCCAAACAAATTTTTAATTGCGTTTATTCCAGAATCGACAAGGTCGCTAAAGAAGTTTGTGATTCCCGATATTGCTTCTTGAATCTTAACAGTCAGACTTTGCCATATTTCAGAGAAAGAAAAGTTATCTAGTGCTTCAGAGATTCCAGCGAATCCTAGTTTCTCGGCAACCCAACTGACCAAATCTTTAATTAGATCAAGAACCTTCATAACAAGACCGTCAATGATGCCAAAGAACGCACCGCTTATTCCGCCTATGATACCATTGGCTTTGAATCCTTCTATGAATCCCATAACACCATCAAATGCTGACATAAGGACTGTTATAGGAAAGAACACTTTGCCAATAACTCGACCAATCGAACTGGCGATCTTTAGTACAGGCTTCATTGCTTCACCAATGCCGCCCAAGAATTTGCCTATCCTACCAACACCACTAAACGCAGTTTTGACCTTTGATCCAATGCTCTTGAAGAATTCTACAACAGGTGTCAAAAACGTCTTGACCTTATTGATGCCTTTACCAATCGTACCAAAGAACCCAAGTTTACCGAACTGTCCTGTTGCTGTTCTGAATACCTTTAAT
>ENA-OQVM01002354-OQVM01002354.1-marine-metagenome-genome-assembly--contig:-NODE-2354-length-22254-cov-4.302115_pt1 | contig 22254 bp, 33 predicted proteins | sample MGYA00237776_ERZ505498 | MGnify/ENA primary metagenome ERZ505498 (study PRJEB26159, sample SAMN06265151) | marine metagenome | isolation source: Helgoland LTER site | place: Germany:Helgoland, sampling... | reverse complement strand
TAAAAAAGCCTCTCCTATATTGTTCCAACTTGATTGACCTGCAGTCTGTACTTCACACATTACTTTAATATAATCTACTTCATTTCTAGTAGCTCCTGTTGCTCCTCCTTCACAAACACTTTCAAGCCATATTCCAAAATTATCAAAAGTTATATCATAAAAACCATACTCTTGAATAGTGAAAAATCCTGAACTATTGTCATATATTGATGAGTTTAATGTTGTTACAAAGCTATTTGTTCCTCCAAGAAATTTTAAAGTGCTTTGAGGAAAATAATCTGTTGAAGCAGATAAAGAAGGAGATAAAAAACTCCAATTCCCAAAATAAGCAGTTTCAAGGTAATCTGTACCAAATGAACCTCTAATACTGTTATCATTTACTCTTGATGTACTGTTATTATAAACAAAATTAGGAAGCAACATTAACAGTTTTTTAAAAAAATCTGTTTCTATAAAAGCAGAAGAAATAGTATACCCTTCTTGATTGAAAATAGCGTGAAATATATCATAAACAAATATAGCAGGTCGCCAATCACAACTAGGAGTTGGTGTTGGATAGGCAGTTCCATCATTAAAAAAACCAAAATACCCTATGTTTCCAAAATTCCCTGTACCCAAAGCATCCCACTTAGTTTCAAGTAATTGAATATTAGCAGTTGCCCCTCCTTCATTCATCTCTCCATATCCAACTATAGGATAAACTATAGGACTAGTGCTTGTTGATGTAGTACCTGCTGAATTTGTTTTTTCTTTAGCATCATCTGTTTCCCAAGTTGAAACTATACTAGGCTCATTAACTTGAAGCCCAACACCCGTATTTGCACCTTTATTGTTTAAGTTATCCCAACCACTACCATTTGCACCATCTAAAACAGCAAGATTCATCAATAGTTTATTATCTAAAGATTGCGACCAATCAACATTATTACCATAAAAAACACAAGAGTAGTATAAAGGATTAGAAGCTCTGCCTACTGCAGTTATTTGAAGCAAACCCGTAAGTATAAAATTGTCGTTTACTACAATCCTGCCTCTCTTTCTGTTATTTATATTGTTGTTTGGTATATTTATTCCTGTATAGTAAGAATGTTTTAAAATCCTATTATTATTTTTAGTAGCAGGTATTTTAAATGTTTTGGTGTATGTTCCTGTTCGGGAATTTAAGTCCCTAGCTTCAGATATAGAAAAGTTAACTGCAAGAGGAAAATCCTCAGAATCTCCAACATCAAGTGAACCTACAATACTTTCATTCCAATTAACACCTCCTCTTTGAGTAACAATAGCCGTAACAGTTCCTCCTGCTGTTGATTGAGCTAAAATCTTAAGACCCTCACTTGCTCCTGCAGTAAACGCATAAGTGCTTGTGCCGGTTGAAGTTCTTTTAAGGTTATTTCCGATACCCATAGCAGCACCTGTTTCTGAACCTCCTGATGAAAACCCTATATCTCCTCCTGTACCTGAATAACCTGAAATAGTAACAGAAGCTTCATATTGAACCCCCTCTGTTAGGTTTCCTGTTACAGGAGTCAAATACCTAGCACTAGTACCTCCTGTAGTTATAGATGCCTTTCCTAAATTATCTATAACCCAAGTGCTTTGACTAGTAACATTATTAAGATTAACTTGATTATTAGAAAAATCATCATATTTATAATCTAAAAGTTCTATCTTAATCATATCTTAATTTCTTTGAGTTAAAATACCTTGTGATAAAGTGTATTCTATATTAAACATTACAAGCCCTTCTGCTTCATTTACAGATGTTATCTCTGTGTTATTTAATATTACAGGAGTATATACTGTTTTTGAAGGTCTTAAGTATGAATTTTGGTCATTTAAAAGTGAACCTGCATCACTCTCATAATTTAATTCATCACTATCTGCAGTAGGTGTTTCTATCCATACATTTGGAGATGTAAACATTTCTCTAAGCCAAGTTGATTCTATTTTATTTAAAGGCTCTGTATATACTGCATTATTTACATTTGCATTAATACTTAGAACTTCTTTACCTCCTCTGTAGTAGTCCGAACCTCTCATTGTATCTGAATAATAAGCACTATTAGCAACTGAAGCATCACCTGCATATTGATTGTCTTGAAAAATTCTTCTATTTGGTAATGCAGTTTGCATTAAAGATTTTTCAACACTTATAGATTCTAAAACATCTCTACGAGCAGTATATGAATCTATACCACCCATACTATTAAGCCAATGGAATCTAACATTTTCATAAGATGATTTTTCTGTTCTATTTTCATCCATCCTATACCAATAAACATTTGAATGTCTTACATCTACCCAATCACTTTGATGATCGCTAAAGTAATACCCCCTAACATAAACTCTATACCAACCTGTATTAGATGTTATTGGAGTAACAGCTAACATATTACCTACTCCATAAGGGTAGTTCCCACTTCCTGTTTCATAAGCGTGTCCATTTATATATGCAGGAGCAACATTCTGAACACACATTTGATTTTGTGTGTGTGCAAAATGACTAGCATTCGTACTAGATATAGCAAAGTTATGAGATATATCAGAACAAATACGAGATGAAGTGCCATCACTAGGAGTCCAATCGCTACCTAAAACAAAATTTTCGCCTGTACTTCCATTTTTATTATAAGCTTGTCCATACATCTCGTAGCGATTATAATTGTCAGTATTTTCATTAGTTGCTCCATTATAAGAATTCTTACAGAAGAAATATAAGAATTCTGCTTCATCAGTTATGCTGATAGGCTTCATATAGTTATGACTCGTAGTATTAACTGATGAATTAGGGCAAGTCGTTAAAGCCCTTCTTTGAGAGCCTGTGGAAACTGTATATTGAGAAAGAATCCACATTTGATTAGAATATAACTTGGATTTAAAATTAGGAACAGAATTTATCACTCTTACAGCAGCAGTAGAGGTAACTCCTGTTGATGATGTTACTACTAACCCTGAACTATCAAGAACCTCAAGTCTAGCATCAACTCTTATTGTTCTATATGTTCCATTTCTACTTACATTATAAGGACTAACTGTTTCTGTTATATTATCTTGTTTAGCACCTCCACCATTTAACCCACCATATTCTTGATTTTGCCAAGACCCCTTTCCTATAGGGACTAAAGAGTATGACAACTCATCTGAAACCATATTCGCTATATCTATAGTGAAGCTCTGAACATTAGGAACACTTGATGTTACAATATTTGTATTAGAAACATCTCTCTTTTTTGATATTTCTCCTAGTAAATCCCAATCTGCAAATGCTGAAGGAACAGGATAGTCTGTTGTTGAGTAAATCTCAAAAACTATATTAACAACATCTCCTGTAACCGAAGGAGTATAATTTTCATTCACACTTGTTCCTGTCCATTGAACTTGATAAATCATAGGTTGATTTGCAGAAATCAAATAATTACCCTGATACCTATTATTCATGTGTTGCATAGGAGGATATGGGGAAGTATTACTTCCAACATAATACGGTACTATTCCAAATTGCACACTTGTTCCTGTTCTTATTGCTGTCATATCTTAATATATTTTATATTTTAAATTTAAGTAACCTTTAACATTAGCAATTTCATTTTCTGATAATGCTCTGTTATACATAATTACCTCCTGTATATATCCATCCCAATGACTTTCATTAGTACCACCTTCTACATATCCCACTCTAAATGGTGCTAAATTAAATCCATCATTATTTGAATATAAAGGAAAATTAGATGTAACTACAGGACTGTCATTATAATAAACAGAAAAGTCAGTATCTTTAATCATAGCACACGCTATATGATTAACTTCCCCCCTATCCAACCAAGCACTTTGAACTGTACCTGCATTACTAGTATCATCTATAACCTTAAATATAATTCTTCCATTCAAACTATTTATCCCAAAATTCAACCTATCACTACCCCCCCCTAAAGAATCTCTATATCCGATAACTCTTTGAGTCTCAGATTTAATTGCATTGGCTTTACCAACATAGAATATAGTTAAATCATTTCCTGTTAAAGGGCAGTTGTTATCTGAAACCAAATAATCAGTTGTACCGTTAAAATTTATCCTTGTCTTGTCGGAAGCTCCACCATAAGTATATCTTAATGGCTGTAACTCCTTGTCTGTTTGTGCAACACCGTTAGAATTTCCTGAACCATCTCCAACAGCACTAACTTTTTTAGTTGGTATGCTAAATGTAATATTGCTATCTGCTCTTAACCAAGATACTAAATCGCTTATTTGATTAGGATAAGTTGATACAGGTGTAAAGCACTTACTAAACACTTTCCAACCAAAATTCATCTTTAATTGCAGTAATTGGTCATTAGCAACCTCTTTCTTCCTTTCAATAGATAAACTACCATCAGTTAAGTATGATATAACCGTTCCACCACCTGTTGTTCCTCCCATATAGGATTTCAAGAACATATCTAACCATTCGTTAGCTAAATCTTGTAGGTTATCCCATCTCTGCTCAATACTTTCATTTGCTTGAGCAGTTCTATTGTATAAATCTGAGAAATAAACCTCAAACGAGTATTCTTCCCACCCATTTCTTGGTGTTACTTCAGGATATACTGAATCAGGAGGTGTTATCAGTAAAGAAGGGTATTGAGTACCATGATTATCATTAAATTCCTCTGTATATCCAAAGAACTTATCTCCATAAGTCCATTTATCCTTCATTGTTGTTACTATATCTGTTAATCTTACTATTGCCATATTACATTATTTTGTTTGGATTGTGTATTTTCTCTTGTACTTTGTTCTCGTAAGTGTTTTTTGCAGTTATCCAACTTAAATATGTAAGAACATTATACAGATTTGTATCTCTAACGCTGTCTATGGCATTTTTACCTGCAACATTGAACACTTGCTTCTCTGCTAACATATAAAGGCTGTTAAGCCATCCAAATGGCCTTATATAGGTTCTGTATAGTCCTTTTGTATTCACTCCTCCTGTGCTTGTTGTTGTTTCCCCAAATATGTAGGGGTAAGTTTCACTAATCTTTCGGTTTGCTGAGTCAAAAAAAAACTGAACTCCCAAATTATATCCATTGTAAGTCCTCTGAATTTTTCTGCTTTATCAGGTATAGCTTCCTCATCATATTCTTCATCTAATCTTCTGCATAATATAGCCATCTGCTCAGGTAAAACATCAAATCTTCCGTTTTCCATATCCTTTATATACATATCTAACTGAGTAGACTCTATAAAGTCCCCATAAGTTGATTTTCTGAAAAACTCTGATGGGAAATAGTATGTCTGCCCTTCAAATTCAAAAGAACTTAGTCCTTTAGGCTTATATTCTTCAGTTAATTTATTTATTAACGATATTACTTGAGTTATTTGACTTACATCAACCAAAGATGTTTCTTCTTTCGTTAATCCTGTGATATAGCTAAATATATCAGCGTTCATTTTCAATACTTGGCTGTCATTAAGAGGATTATCTTTAATTAAATCTTCCATTAGAGGACTTTCAAGTAATTCGTGAGTTTGATTATTCTTTTTTTCATCTTCTTGAGTTGCAGATGAGTAATGTTTTTTAATTATAGTTGATAATTCCCCCCAATATTTAACAGTTATGTCTTTCCATTCAACAGGAATAACTACATCCCTCTCTACATTTTGACTTTTAATGTTAATTGTTATGCTCATTTTGTGTTTTATGATTAGTTAGTATTTTCTTCTGCATTTCCTCTTTTATCTTAATATCCTCTAGTATATCTGTTGTTTCTCCTACAAAATCTACTGTTGTATCAAACAAATCCTCTGATAATTCATCAATTAAATCGCTATTTTCATCATTTCTTACCCCTGCTAGAAACCCTATAGTAGCATAAAGCATTAAATTAGGAGTCATATAAGCCCATTCAGTCCTCCTATTAGATGAACCTAGCATCTTGTTAAAAGAATTGGTATATTTTATTATATTTGCTATTATCTCGTTGAAATCTAAGAACTTACTGCTATCATATCCTTCTGTAGCTGTATAAACAGTTCCTTGCACAAACTTCACATATTTGTGTAACATTTCTTCGTGCCTCTGATTCAAACTACTTACATCCATAATTTATTCCTATTGTTTCGCAATTATATGACTTTTTTTTATATTAACCTAGAAGTTTTCGTAAGTTAAGAAAAATAAACTACCTTAGAGCCACTCCACATATTATTATTTACAGCCATAACTAAACAATCCACCATATCATCATGCTTTGCAGATGGAAACCTCACTAATTGCTGTAAAAATTCCTCGTTCCATTTCCCCTTGAGTAAACTTACTCTACCTGACTCTAAAGAGGCAGATATATCTTGTACTCTTGCCACTTTATCTTTAGATGGTGGTTTATCTTCTTTAACATTAAGTCCTGTTTCCTTTTTAAGTGTCTGTACTATAGATTTACCTGAAGCCTTAGGTTCAACATAGATTCTACTTCTACTTGTATATCCATTCTTAGAAACCCATTGCTGAATGAATTTAATTAGGTCAGGAAATTCTTTATAGACATTAATACAATCAATTATTTGCCATTTATTGTTTTTATATATGTATGCGAGTAGTGCTGAGGGGTCATTCTTCTCATTTGCAGTATATGCAGGGTCAATAACGAAATCAACTGTTACTTGCTCTCCAATATCTCCAATTTTATGATTATCTATATTAAGCCACTCGGATTTTATCATTCCTGAGTTTAGGGGTGTAGGAGTTTGCATAAGTTGTCCTGCATATCCATAACTTCCTAAAGCTTGTTTATAATCATCTAAAATAGCCTTACTGAACCTATCTGTCCAAAACAATCCATCTTTATCGTAGTTAGATTCTAGCATTTTAGGTTTAACATCCTCTGAAAGTTCTGCAGGTATGCAAATATGTTGGTATTTTAATCTACTTTCTTTACCATACAGCAAAAATCCACTTAAATCATCATCATGTATTCTTTGCATAATGATTATTCTAATTCCTGTTAATGGATTATTAAGCCTAGAGTAGAATGTTGTCCTATACCATTCGTTAGCGTTCTCTCTCTCTATTTCTGATGCAGCGTGTTGTGGAGAAACAGGATCATCCACAAGTAGAAAGTCCCCTCCTTGCCCTGTAACGGTACCTCCTACTGATGTTGCTCTCCTTACTCCTAGAAAGTTATTCTCGTATCTTGATTTTAGATTTTGGTCTTTTTTAATGAAGAATAAATCTCCCCATCTTTCTTTAAACCACTCTGAGTTTATTATATCTCTACTTCTTGTTGAATGTTCTATTGAAAGTTCTGCAGAGTATGATGCTGTTATGAATCTGAACTTAGGATTCTTTATCCAAGCCCATACAGGGAACATAACGGTAACTAGAAGTGATTTTGTAGAACGAAATGGGATATTAATTACAATATCTTTCGTTTTAGGTTTATTAGCTATTATTCTTTCGGCTTCTTCTTGTAAAATATCACATAGATATTTATGATGCCAATTAGTAGATAGCTGAATAGAAGGTTCAACAATATGCCAAGCCTTTTGGAAAAATTCATAGAATGATAATTCGCATAACCTCTTTTCTAACGCAAATCTAAGTACCTCATCAGTTGTTGTCAATGTCATTAAGTTTTGCTCTTAGCTCCTCAATGCTTACATCATCATTTAATTCTATTTTAACTTTTTTTGTTGTATTGTCAGTTATCTCAGAAGATGATAGTTTTGGAACTGTATAGTTAAGTAGTTTTGAAACTGCGTTTATATAAGCTTCAGGATTTTGGTCAAATAATTTATCTAATGCTAATCTTATCTTAGTAGAGTGTCCTTCTAATGCCCAAGTCAAAGCATTTCTGCTAATTTTATTGACTACAACATTATTTTTCTCTCCTTTCTTTCTTCCCTCTGTGTTTATCTTACCACCATTAGGAAAAAACTTATCTGTAGTTTCTTTATATGGATTGAGTTTATTTAGATTACTCTCTTTAAGTTTATATCTTTCATCCTCACTCATATTATAGTTTTTTAATTGAATCTGTAAGTTTATCTATATATTCATCTAACTCATCATCTAACATAGCTACAGTTAGCTCTCCATACTCTATTTCTTCTTCTATTTCTTCTGCTTCTTCTTCTCTTTCTTCTATATCGTAAGTGAATAGGATATTCATTTTTTCTCCTTCTTCATTACCTTCAACTTCTATAAGTACCTCTCCCTCTCTATGAAGTTCTTCCATTTGCTCTTTAGTAAAGTGCATAGTAAAGTCTACAGGCTTATCATAAGCAGGTTTAATTTGTTCTTCAAGGTATTCTCCTTGATTATCTAATTGGCAATCTTCAAGTGTTTCGTACATACACTCTCCATTCTCTCCCCATCTATATTTTCCTCCTTCTTCGCATTGTTCGCAAGGCATAATTTCTATTTTTTTTATTTTTTTATTTTTATGATTGTTCGCAGTCCATATATAATATAGCTAATCCATGATTTCCTCCAATAGATATATATAAACGAGTTATATCAGCCATTATTTCTGATCCCACCTCGTAAGTCTTTCCTATTATTTTATCACAATCAGTAGCACTAATATTATTAGCTCTAAATTCAGTTACTACTGTTCTATGTAAGAAAACCACCTTCCAAGCATTTCCATTCCCCTCTGCACTAGCATCAAATCCATTACCATCATCTACATTCTCTAACACTCTTGTTGTTCCACACTTCCCATGTCCCTCATACGCTAAACCTGAACTTAGTATAGGTGCAGCATTATTAGTAATCATTTTAGGTGGATGGTATAGAGCCATAGTTTTTCTTTTGCACAAATAAAGCAAAATATTATATATATCCTACGAAACTTTAGGAAATTTTATTAACTCTGCTTTATTCATATCTTTATCTTTAGCTTTATCTTGTTCTTTATCTTTAAGGGTATTAAACACCCTTATTATACCCTTTAATTATGAAATTGGATTCATTCCCATTTTGAAATTTTTTTATAATTTTTTTTTACTTCCAAAAACTGCTGAATATTCCATTTATTTTCCTATACCTTTACTTCCTATAGAATATACTGTTGCTCATATCGCAACTAGCATATTTAATAACCTTCTCACTAAAATATATATTATGTTTAAATTCAGAATTGGTAAAGTAACTATACAACTTCTTCCTCCTAAGATAACTTGGAATATATGATTATGAAATTGGATTTAGATTTCTTGTTTGTGTGTGTGGATGCTCAAGAATACATTTTTCTCAAATCCACGTTTTTCCCTCAGAAACCCGAAAATATCTAAAAAATACGATTTTTTACTCATTCTTTACATAAAACAATCACTAAAAATAATTGTTAGTAAGTTTTTGTTAGAATTTGCTTGTAAAAGAAGAAAAAAAGCAGCTAAATAACATTGATTTATAGAAATTATATTAAATAGCTGCAATTTATTTTTTTAACATCCTAACAATAAAAATAGTAAGAAAAGTAACGAAATCGTGTAGTCGTTGAGGGGGATTTTATCGAAATTTGACATTATATTATAATATTATTACCTTCATCATCAAAACTAAAATGACTTAAAGTGTTGCTTTCTTGATGTTCTTTTATGTATTCTTTGTCATATTCTAGCTCTCCATTATAATAAAGCATAATATTTTCTTTTGTTTCGTTCGGTAGTATATACCTTTCTATGTATTCCTTTAATTGTTTTTTATTCATTTTATTTATTTATTAGTGAAAAATTAATCCTACTTTTTTATTGTCTGTTATTGCTTTCAAATCGTTACTTGAAGCATCAATATATCCTGAGGCATTCAGCAAATCAATATTTTTAAATATTCGGGCATGTCTGTCTGTCTTTGGGTTTATCAATTCATCGTGTTTGGATCCTTCACTAAAAATGATCTTCATGTTATCAGGAAGTAATAAAGTATCAGTATTAGGAAACAAATCATTCACAAAGAATTTAATTGATTTGGTATAAGCATAAAAAATTATTGAAGGGTTGAATTCTGCAATTTGTATCCATTTTTGAAGGTACTTTATAGAATAAAAATCTCCTGAGTCATGAATTCTAATATGTGTTGCCTTTTTCTTTTTTATTTCTGCATTCATCAAACTATTAAAATTGTTTTGTTTGCTGATCTCGTACTTTTTCTCCATTAGCTCTTGTACTATTGGAAACCTTGTATAGTTACCCTTTTGAGCGTAGCAATACTTAACGCATGCTGCAGCAAATGGGCATGTAACTTTGCCGGACTTGGTTTTATATGCAGGAATTGAAAAATTAAATATCTTTGCATTATTTTTTAATGATGTTTTTTTCATCTTACTATTCTGCGTTAGTAAATTCATTGTAAAAGTGTTTTAGTTAGTTTTAAGTTAGTTTTAATTATGTTCTTTACATGTTGGGCATATCCTTATATCCTGATTCAATTCATCGCCACAACAAGAGAAAAAACAATTATCGCAAAATTTGTTGTCGTCGTCTTGCTCTGTTATCTCTTCAGGTGTCAAATCTTCAGCACAAAGAGTACATAAAATTGCGTCCTCTGTGTTCTCGGTTGGATCACTTCCATAACTTGACCTAGTCGCTTCTGTATAGTCTTTATAATTCATAATATTAATTAGCTAGATAAACGATTGTTTCTAGTGCTAATACTCCAAGGGCTAACCCTGAAGCAATAACACAAAGAAAATAAATTAAAGCATTTACAAAGTTTTTAAAATTACTTTGTTTTTTTATACTTGCTTTAACAAGTAGTTGAGAATTTAAATTTTGCATTATATATGTTTTTTTAAAATTAATAAAGTTTCTTTGTAGAGATTTGGCGAAATAATAGATCTGTCTAAATTACCTTCTTTAATATCTTGTTCAAGTTGCTGCATTCCATTTAATAGAATTTGCTCCATTATAAAAGATCCGATTTCATAACCATTACTTTTTGATTTCAATTCTTTTGCCGCTCTTGTAATTCTTACTGCAGGACTTTTTGACTTTTTCATAATTATTTTTTTAGTGCTTCAATTAATACTTGGTTTTGTGCCTCTAATTCTTTGATCCTATCCTTTAACAAAATTATGTATTCATCGTTTAACTTGTTTAGATCTTTTTGTAATTGGTTGAATTTTTCCATTTTTAATATTTTTAATTTATTGCCTTATGGCTCGACAAAGATACAAATAAATTTAATATACAATACAAATAATTTATAAACATTAGCAAATAGTGAAAAAAGTAGTAACCAAAAGGTAACTTATAATAGTAACCAAATGTAACTAGTAACCTAAATGTAACTAGTAACAAAAAGTAACTAGTAACAAAAGGTAACTAAGTTACTAAAAGTAACTAATAAATCACTATACCCCTATATATACATACCTAGCAGTTTCAGCAGTTTCAACAGGCTTGGCAGTTTCAGGTAGAAAAAATTATAAAAACTTTTAAAAAATATTTTTAAAATAAAAAAATAAAATAAAAAAAAGCCAAGAAAAATTAATTCCTTGACTCCTTTCCAACTAACAAAACTAAAACTAAATCTTTACATAGGTCTTGAACCTTAATATCTTATTGATTATAGATTGACTAACTCTATAGGTTGATGCTAACTGATGCTGAGTAAACTCTCCTGTCTTGTAGTCAGCTCTAACCTTCTCTGCTTCTTCATAGGTAAACTTACGCTTTGCATAACCTCCACCTCTCCTATCTTTTCTATCGTATATATTTACACTCATATCGTTTTATTAAAATATCCATCTATTACTTCTATACACTCATCTAACCCTTTGGTAACCCTAGCACAATACCCTTGTTCGTTTAGGTAAGCTACCCATTCCTTCTGTTCTTTAGTTGGGTAGGATTTTTTATCCTTTTTTATTTCAAGGAATAGTCCATGATACATTTCTCCTTTGAGGGTACCCCCATCCCCCTCTACCCCCCTCTCCATAGGGAAACAGATTTGTAGATCAGGGAAACCTTTTACATAACCTGTAGCCTTAGCCTTCACAGCTTGTTTAAAGGATGTCCTGATGCCTCCTAAAGAAGCACAGTACATAACTTTAGGGTGTTTAAACTTTAGGTACTTGACTACGCTTTTTTGTACTTCTTCTTCTTGATTTCTCAACTTTGTTTTTTTTAATTGATTGTTTAATATCTCTGCGAATCTCCATCATCTTGTTATAGACTTTGATTTCTAACTCTCCAACATCTAATCCTAACTCAATGATTTCTTCCTGAGCTTCTCTTAGTCTTAAGTTGAGGTATATGCAGTAGAACAATGCAACTACAAATAGTATGACTTCCATATATATTTTTATTTAATAATTAGTATTTCCATATTGACCTTCAACATAGATGCTCTTGAACATAATGTCCATCTCTTTATTGCCTGACTTTAACTGTCTAATAATCCTTGAGTTTAAATTAGCATCTTTCTTGATCATCTCAATATCATTAGTAAGAACAAATGTATCAATTCTTTTGTACTTATAGTGTTTTACCGAACCTTTCTTACGGTAACCATACTCTATCATAACCCTATAGATAGGGCTAGGCAACCCCTTGTATTTTCTCTAACTCAAATTCTAAATGAGCTATAGCCTTAGTAATGCAATCAATAGGTGTGTCGTGCTTATGATAAGCTCTTAAGATGTAGGTCGTGGCTGTGGCAAGGTGGTAAGGTAAATCAAAGTTATCACAAACTTTGCGAGCTTCATATCCATTCTTACCTTTATAGTATTCAGGCACTCTATTATCTTTTAGTCCTAACTCCTCTTTAGTTAGTAGCATCTTAGGATTAACCCATTTGTTATCCTTATCCTCAACTACTACCTCCTTCCAATCTTCAATTTTATTGTCTTTCATTTAATCTATCGTTTTCTAGTCCTCCTGTTCGTGTAACTACTCTATCTCTTTTCTTATCCATTTCCTCCATCCTCCACACAATCTTTTCATTCTGTCTATCTCTTATCTTACCTTCTACAATACTCATAAATATAACCATAAAAAGTACAAATATTACTATGCAAAGTGTTATTTTAAATATCATCATTTTGTTAATAGTTTTAATAATTGGCTTGAGGTGTATATTCTATCCTCACCTGAATAATTCTCATATATCATTGTAAAGTTATCATCCTTCCAAGTCCATAAAGACCTTATATTCTTTTTGATATTGTCTTTCAATATCCATTTAATTGTTTTGTATGTTCTTTCCATATCTATTGTTTTAGTTGAGCTGATTACTATTTCTATTCGGTTCATTGTATTGGGGAGGCGACCAAACCCCCCCTTTACTACTCAGGTCTGAAAAATTAAAAGCTTTTAGGTCTTACCCTGTATTTATTATTAATTGTTTTCTGAGTATTCTGTATCTATTATTACTGATTCAACATCACATTCTTCATTAAAGCAGGTGCTGTTAGAAACTATACCATCTCCTTCCCTTCCATAATCTTCATAGTCATTATCTCCACCCCATATTAGCTCTTGTTCGCATTTTGGACATTTCATATTATTATTGTTTTTTATTTTCTTAAACTATCTCCCTTCATAAAGACTACCTTACATAACCTTCTTATTCTATCGTATATTCTATCTCCATACCTTTCTTTTATAGAACTTGCATCCAAATTAGATGTCAATAATAGTAATTTTAAATCATCTTCAGCCTCAAAAATAGCATTTTCTACAGCATCTATCTTAGTCCCATAGTTATTTACTATTTCTTCTGTACCAATATCATCAATTACAATGAAGGGTGTTTTGTATTCTGTAACTGTATGTAACTTCCTAGCAGGGATAGGTTTAAGTATCTTACCTATCTTAGCATTGAAGATTAAAGGTATAACTCCTGTAAGTATCACAGACTTACCTCTACCACAGTTTCCTATTAAAAACAAACCCTTACCCTCTGTATCTGATAACCATTCTATAACACTATCATACTCAGGTAAATGATTATAGTCTTTTATTGTTTTGTCTACTAACTTAAAAGCTTTAATAAATAATGCCTTACACTCCTCTACACTCCCAAAGGAATATCTCTTGTAGTCCCTGACTTTAATGTGAGTTGCGTTTTCTAATGTTTCTTCTAGTGTTCTCATGATTCAATTCTAATTAGATTTTTGATTAATACTTTAACAAGTTGTTCTTGATCAAATGTACTTCCTTCTCTTACTTTCCTACCACCATAATAAAAGATTCCTTTTAAGTTGTTTATTCTTTCATAGACAATACCATCATTAAATGCCCATAAAATAGCTACAGGTAAATTACTCTGTACTTGTAACGTCTGACCTCTTACTATCTTCCTCATTGAAACTATAACATCATTAGAATCCTCTATACTTTTATGAACTCCTTTAACTTCTGCAAATCCTACAAGACTCCCGTTATTATAAAGTGCTGCATCTATATATGCATACTCAGGATGTTTAGCAAATGTCAATCCGAAATGATTAGCAAATGTTTTAAGGGTTTCTTGTTCCCTTAACTTATTTTCTTTGTTTTCAAACTTCATCTTTAAAACTTATTGTAATCTTTATTCGCTAATTGTTTTCTTCCTGACTTGTCTTTAACTGTATTTTTCTCCCAAGTCCTAACACAAGCTCTCCAATCCTTCATCTTTCCCTTGCCTATCATCCAACCTTTACTTTCATAAAAGTCTATAAAAGTATCAGCACACACCTTGTTCTTTCTCTCATTGCAATACTCATGTACTTCTTCTACTGTAGGTTCCTTAAATCGCTTTATAATAGGCTTCTTGATCTCATTAGGAAGTCCTGCTACATCTACAGGGCTAATACCTTCAATGTTATATACATCATACTTGTCTAGTGCTTTTATAACTGACTGATGAACTCTTGAATTTTCATTTAAGTTTACATATTGAAAGTCAATAAAGCTTGGAATGAACCATTTGTTACCTCCATCAAATATTTTTATTTGACTAGCCATTACGGTAACAGCTTCAGCTTCAGTTATCTTACTTCCTATCCTTATTGATGCTACCTCAAAATCAGTTTCCCATATACCTGCATGGGTACAATCATCTAATATGTATAGCCAAAATAGTTTATACTTAGGAGCTAGTCCTCTTATGAAACCTTTCTTCCATTTGTCTGAATCGGTCATTCTCTTTGCCATGTTTGTGTTTTCTTTTAGTTAGTTAATAGTTAGAATATAAGGGGGAGTAGTTAGTTCCTCCCCCTATATTATTTAAAAAGGTAGATCATCTTCTTGTTTAACTTTATCTGAAGTTGTGTCCTTTGGTGGTTCGTAGGTATTCTCATAAGCATAGTGAGTTGCTCCTTTCTCTGAAGGCTCTCTCCTTTCTGCTATTGTGATGTTTACCCAACCTCTCTTAGACATCTTTTGCAAATCATCCATCTTAAAACTTGCGTTAAATAATTCTCCATACTGCGTAGTTACTTTCTTAATACTACTTACTACATACTTTTTTTCTGCCATTTTTTTATTTATTATTAATTATTAATTCTTTCTGTACTCTATTTACTTTCAAATATAACTCATCTATCTTTGATTCTAGCTCTTTCTTTTCGTTTTTCAATGAAGATATTCTTTCGTTTAATTCTTCTTTACTTTCGGCTTCTAACATAACTGACTTAACTTTAATATACCTTCTTCTCTCTGCCTTATATACAGTAATGTACTTTTCGTGAGCTTTAAGAGCAGCTATAACTGTTGAGTGATCTTGATTAGTTTCCCTTCCAATGTCCTCTAAAGTGTAGAAAAATATATTTCTCAATATAGAATAATAACATCTTCTTGCTTCAACCAAATCAGGAAATCTTCTTTTACTAGATATTAAATTCCAATCACAGTTGTACTCTTTTGATATTGTATCTTTTAATCTATTGTGTCTTACCTCAGTTAGTTTAACTGAATTTCTACAGATGACTTTACTCTCCATCTCTTTGAGTTGTTAGTGCTTCAACAGCTTTGAATCCATTCTCCCCTTCAACTACAATCATATCATCTTTCAAATCAACTTCTATGATGTCAATAATATCCTTAACATCTACATTTAAAAATTGAGCTAATCTTTGCATCTGATAGTATCTAAGGTGGTATGGATTATCTAAATACTTTTCAATAGTTGATCCTTTAATATTAAGTATTCTTCCAAATCTTTGTTTTGATATGCCTCTTATTCTGAGGATTGCTTCAAGTTCGTTTCTTGAAGTTCTTACTTTGTCATAATCGTTTTTCATTTTAATATGCTTTTTCGTTAAACATTCCATTTTTTCTCATTGCTTCGTATTGGTGCTTAGGGTCAGAGTGAACTTCGTTTTCTTTTATATACCTGATAATTTCATCTGCATCTATATCTGTTAGGTCTATTAAAGAATTAAGTATCTCGTCCTGTTTTGATGTAGAAATAGATGTTCGGTGTATGAGGTTCTCAATATATCCTATCTTCCACATCTCTGCTTCCAATGGTTTTCCATCAAGAACCTCATCCATCCAATCCATTAGTCAGCCATTTCATCTTGACCAAACACTCCTTGCTCGTAGAATCCTGCAATCTTTAGAACAACTCTACTCATAGCTCTTTTCTCAGCCATAGCAACAGGGAACTTCTTAGCACCTCCCATTAAGTTAGAATCTGATGCTTCTCCAAAGCTCATCATATTTCTTACATCATGTTCTCCTGTTCCTGTTCTCATACTAGCAGTAGCTCTTAAAACCACCCACTCAGGAGTCATTGTTACAGGCTCATAAGCTACCTGAATATTTTGTCTTGAAACAATCTTATCTATTCCTGACCTTTTGATAATCACAAAACCTCTTGGGTCTTTATGAACATCTTCCTTAACTAAACCATTAGCTAAGAATAATCTTTTAAGAGTTTCTTCTTTGGTTTCTTTCACCATAGTTGCTTCTTCTACATTGTTTACTTTTTTCACTTTATTATTGATTTGATTAATACTCTCTTTTGGTTCTAAGTTATATTGCATTTCTTCTTGCATTTGCATAAATTCTTCTTTCATTCTTCCCATAATTGTGTTTTTTTAGTTTTAGTTAATAGTTAATTTCTGTGCAAATAAACAATTAATTTATTAAACCACAAAACTATTTACAATGTTTTTTAAAAATAATGTTAGAAAAGTTTATATTTAACCTAGTCTTTATCTTTAACCATAGCTTTAACTTTAGCTTTAGCTTTATCTTTAATGGTATTAAATACCATTAGATAAGGGTTTATAAAGGGTTAATTAAGGGTTTAATTTTTAGAAGTAATGAGTAAGTCTAGCTACTTGACCACTTTCTTTATCGTGAAGGAATCCTTCACAAGCACGGGGTACACCACAAAATCCTTTAGCTGAGTGCCAAGAATCTGAAGAAGAAGGGCTTCTCATATACTCAATCGTAACACCTATGTAATCTTTAGTGTCTAAGTATTTGTGTTTAATTTTATGATGTAAGTGATGAAGATACCAATACCTATGAGTTGTTTCTGACCATTCTTTTGGCTTCTCATTAGCCATTAACAAAGGTAATTTATCCATTTTAGCACCATCTCCATGCTCTAATCCTATTAAATTCTTTCCATATTGATAGTATTTACGAGCCGAAACACTAACATCAAACCTAACATCTTCTGCTTTTCTAAACCAAGATTTTAATGTATGAGCTAAATGAAATCCACTTTGGTAATCGTGATTACTCATACTATGTAACACATCTACAGGAGCAATTTCTCTTAACATCTCTACGCATTTAACATAAAGCATTAAAGCAATCTCATAATGCTCCCACCACTTGCCATCTGTATCTTGAAATGTTCCTTTTGTCGTACTTGACATAACATTATCGGTATGTAGAATATCGTTTCCTATACAGAATAATACCTTATCTATATCAAAACCCTCAGCCTTTTTTATAAGTCCTTGTACCCCCTCTAGAACACGCATGACAGCAGTTTCACAATCATATTCCTCTCCTGTTTCTAATGCACTAGCATACTTTCCAATATGAATATCTGCAGGATTTATTACAAGTAAATGATTTCCTTTTTTTCTTTTAATTTTTTCATAGTCAGGAGAATATCCTTCTATAAATTTGTTTACATTTTCAAAGATTTGTTGCTCATCTAAACCATAATCTTCTTTAGTAACTATTGAGAATCTATAATCTCCACTAGCTGACTGCCAATGCTTTACAGATACAACATCTTTTTGATCTATTCCTCTGTCTGTTAAGTGTTGATTTAATGCAGAGTTGTCGTTTATATTATCTACTGACTTGGCTCTGTGTTTATAGATTAGATTTTCTTCATCCGTAGATAACCTTAATCTTCTTCCGTATTCTTTCATATTCAAATTTAATTAAAAAAACTGTAGATATAAAAAAAAAGTGAGAAGTTATTAACCCCTCACTCTTAACTACTAACTATTACCACTAAGAAAACACTCAAAGAAGGTAATGCAAATGTAATACTTTATTTTTTAATATCAGCAATTCCTTGACCTAATATTAAAACAAGCAATGCTTGAAATAATTGGGTAGCAGTTTCAGCATCTACTCCTAAGTAAGTTACGATAGCAGGAACCACTACAGAACTTACCATGTACCAAAACTTTTTTGATTTAATCATTTTACCTATTAGGTATTTTTCTAAAAACTTTTTCATCTTATTTAATTTAATTATTATTTATTTCTAATTCTTCATCAGGTTCTACATCTGTACCTTCAGCATTCTTTGCCCAACCTAAGAACGAATGTACACAATCTACAGGAAATAACTCGTGTATTCCGAAATCAATTTCTTCTGTAGTCATTAGGTCGTAAAATACTCCACTATAATATACAGGTGGTGTTAATTCTTTACCATCTTTATCATAAGTTGCAGGTATCTCTACTATCTTATTTAAAAAGACTATAGCCTGTGTACCATTTCTGTACACTTCTTGAGTAACTCCTTCTTCAGTTATTACTTCATAAGTACCTTTAGCAAGTAAGTCAGCATCTCCTTCTGCTTTTGTGTCGTAGTGTAATTTATATATGTTCATTTTATGTAGTTAAAGCTTCTAATTGCTCATCTGTTAGTGCTGTATCGTATACTTGTAGTTGTTTTACTTTTCCGTAGAAATTATCTCCACCTGCTTGGTCTAATGCTACTGTATTTAACCCTATTGGTGCTAAACCACTTGTATCAGTTGCCCTTTCAACTCCATCTATCCATAAAGCAAAATCATTTTCTTTCCATTTTAAAGCAACTTTATGAAAATCTTCAATAGAAGTAACTGCATAATACGCATCAAAATACTTAGTTCCACCACTTGAAAGCAATACTCTTATTCTTGTACTGCTATTGTAGTATAGAATTATAACTCTATTGTCAGAACCTCCATCAGTTAAACCCATATATCTATAAGTAGTGTAATCAGCAAAAGCAGCAATCTCAACAAACAAAACCCCCTCTGTACTATTAATCAAACTACCTATACCATCTCTTGTGAAGATGTCTTGGTTTCTTGTTACTCCTAATGCTGTACCGAAATTAGGAATATAAGATGTTCCGTAACCTTGTTCTGTTTGTGTTCCCCAAATATAAATATTTTCTGTTCCATTTGCAGTCCAAGCAGTTTGTGAGCCACCTGAATCTTGTATAAATATTTGTAATGACTTACCACTACCTGAAGCTATATTACTACTTGAAGTTAAAGAACATCTATACCAACCATTACCATAATCTTCTATCTTAGCACTACTTGAAACATCTTCTCCATCAATAGTTCCGTTGTTTAAATTATACCACGCTCTTTCACCACCTGTAGTTCCGTTTAATCTTAATCGTATATAATTTACAGTTCCTTTTTTAGCAAATATAGATGAAGTGATTTCTCCACTTGCAATAGTGTATGTAGGACTTGTTATGATATGATTTAAACTTCCACTACCTGAAGCTGTTAGTGTCGTTCCATTAACTGTTCCATCAGGACTTGTTACTGTATTTGCAGTATCAGTTGTATCACTATTAGTATATTGACTAAAATCCTCACTATAAGGAACTAAATTAGTCCTCATAGGCTCTGCTAATATATGTGGACAACCTCCTCCTGTGTAGTCTATACGAGGTACATTATCTCTTGTAACTTCTTTTACTGATACATTGTCAATCGTTACATCTGTTCCTGAGGTAAGTCTTTTAATTATAAAACCATTATAATATTTATCCCAAGTAAAATATAATTTTCTATTTGTTCCTACTGTAGATGTGTTTAATTGAATCGAAGAATTTTGTTCAAGACCTAAATTTGCTCCATTTGTTGCAATCACATCATAAGTTAATACAAATTGTTTCCCACTTGGACTATTTAACAATTCTTGTGATATATAAGAATTTATTCCTGTTACAGTATTATTTATTCTCGCACCATCCGTTGTTAATTCAGAACCTCCTATGAAATTCCAAGTCGTAGTCCCTGAAGGAAAATCACCCTCTGTTACTTCCTCACTACCCAACAACTCAACAGTTTCAACAAGTCCACTAGAATTAACTCTAGTACCTGCTGATGCTCTTGTCATTGTTATTGGTTGAGGTACGAATCTTGTACCTGCTGTACTATAGCCTAAAAGATTATCTTCTTTTATTGCCCAATTACTATTTCCTATTTGTAAACTTGGATTTGCCATTATTGTATTGTATATGTTAATGCACTAGCCATCTCTGCATAAGATTCATAAAAGTCAGTACCTGATTCTCCTGTTAGTTGTAAGAGTTGCTCATCTGTTAGTGCTGTATCGTATACTTGTAGTTGTTTTACTTTTCCGTAGAAATTATCTCCACCTGCTTGGTCTAATGCTACTGTATTTAACCCTATTGGTGCTAAACCACTTGTATCAGTTGCCCTTTCAACTCCATCTATCCATAAAGCAAAATCATTTTCTTTCCATTTTAAAGCAACTTTATGAAAATCTTCAATAGAAGTAACTGCATAATACGCATCAAAATACTTAGTTCCACCACTTGAAAGCAATACTCTTATTCTTGTACTGCTATTGTAGTATAGAATTATAACTCTATTGTCAGAACCTCCATCAGTTAAACCCATATATCTATAAGTAGTGTAATCAGCAAAAGCAGCAATCTCAACAAACAAAACCCCCTCTGTACTATTAATCAAACTACCTATACCATCTCTTGTGAAGATGTCTTGGTTTCTTGTTACTGTACTTCCTGATGTTAAAATATAACTCGTTGGATATGAGCCAACCTCTAATTGTGCTCCCCACACCTCTACAATATCACCTAATGTAGTTACACTTAGGTAAATTCTACCCGTTGTTGAATTTGAAGTTCCTGTGACAGAGAATTTTTGCCACTCACTCGTAGCCGTAAACGCAGTACCACTATTATTAATATCTTTCAATGATATTACTCCACTTCCACTTATATTTCTTACATAAAAAGAATTTGTATAATCAACACCACTTGTAATTGTATAAAACGAACCTAATTGAGTTCCTGTAACATTTTCAACTGAATAAGTGCCACTTGCTCCTGATGGATTAGTATTAGTTGTTACAGTTACATCTGCCGTTGTTGGAGAACCTGTCCATTTAGTCTGACTAAAATCCTCACTATAAGTAACTAAATTAGTCCTCTGTGGCTCTGCTAATATATGTGGACAACCTCCTCCTGTGTAGTCTATACGAGGTACGTTATCTCTTACTTCTTCTATTACTGATACATTTGATATTGTTCCACTTGTAGTTCCTAAAGCCCTAATATAAAAAGAAGTTTGAGTTCCTTTTGTAAAATAAGCAGTAAAAACCCCAACACTAGACCTTGAACCTACAAGTGTACCACTAAAATATAGACCAAAACTACCTTCTGTTCTTGATAATACTTCAAAAGAAACCTTTGCTAGAGAACCATTAGGTAAATCAGTAGCAACTGCATTTTGTTGAATTGATTGTCCACTTGGAGTAGATGTAAATGTAGCAACACCACCACCTACAGTAACTCCTGTACCTGTACCCCATTCAGAAGTACCTGTTGGAAAACTCCCATCTGCAACTAATTCACTTCCTATAACCTCAGCATAATTTACTAAACCATTCTCATCTACTCTTGTAGCAGCAGTTGCTCTAGTAACATCCATATCTGCTGATGTGTATTCTTTTACTGATACGTTTGATAAACTAAAAAGAGCATTAGATAATCCTCTTATTATTAAATTTGATGAAGCATTATTATGTGTAAAGGTAAAAGTTTGTATTCCTGTTTCTGTTATAGTATAAATATTTATA
>ENA-OQVM01002350-OQVM01002350.1-marine-metagenome-genome-assembly--contig:-NODE-2350-length-22267-cov-3.822397_pt1 | contig 22267 bp, 30 predicted proteins | sample MGYA00237776_ERZ505498 | MGnify/ENA primary metagenome ERZ505498 (study PRJEB26159, sample SAMN06265151) | marine metagenome | isolation source: Helgoland LTER site | place: Germany:Helgoland, sampling... | reverse complement strand
CGACGGAACGATCAATTTCGGCATGGGCAATTGCGCATCGCGGGTCTCGCGCAAGGCCACGAAATGCGCCGCATCCGCACCGCCACCCACATGCACATTGGCGGCTTTTTGTGCGCCAACGGTGGTTTCCCATGCAAATTCATCGCGGCCGGGGGCCTTGTAGTCATGACCCACGAATATCCGGGTCGCATCCGGCAGGGACAAAATCCGCTGAATGGAATTATAAAGGTTCTGCGCCGACCCACCGGGGAAATCACAGCGCGCCGTGCCGAAATCAGGCATAAAAAGCGTATCACCGACAAAGGCCGCATCGCCGATTACATAGGTCAGACAGGCGGGCGTATGTCCCGGCGTCTGCATGACATCGGCGCGCATTTGCCCGATGTGAAAGCTGTCGCCTTCTGAAAACAACGCGTCAAACTGGCTGCCGTCGCGCTGAAATTCGGTGCCTTCGTTGAACACTTTGCCAAATGTGTCCTGCACTGTGGTTATTTGCGCACTGATGCCGATTTTGCCACCCAGATGCTCTTGAAGGTAGGGGGCAGCAGAGAGGTGGTCGGCGTGCACATGGCTTTCGAGGATCCACTGGGTTTGCAGGCCCTGTTGACGGATGAACGCGATGATCTTGTCCGCAGAGGCCGTATCGGTACGCCCCGCCGCATGGTCAAAATCCAGCACGGAATCAAGGATGGCACAGGCCGATCCGTCAGGGTCGCGGATAACATAGCTGACCGTGTTGGTGGCCATGTCGAAAAACGCAGTGACATTTGGCGAAACTGTGGGAAGGGTCATTGCAGGCTCCTTGCGCGGAAGGGACGTTGGATGTCCTGCAAGCTAAGGCGAAAGGGCGCATTTGCAAAGGGTGCAGTTGTCAGCCCAAAAAGATCCCTACGATTACCATCATCAGGCCAATGACCGACAAAAACAGCGCGCCCAGGTTCAGCGGCAGCGCCGTTCGCAAAACCTCGCGCATGGCGTCATCATTCAGCTTTGCCCGCTTGGCGCGCGAGACCCGCAAGATGCACCAGATCAGACCGATCAGACCCAGAACCGAAATCGCTGCGCCGGACCAGATGACCACATCAAAGACTGAAGATTGTTCGTTTTCCATTGCGCGCAGCCCTAAGCCAAAGCAGGTGGCGGGGCAAGTGACGCTTGCGGGTTTTGATGGCTGCCGTTAGTCAGACCCGAACCCGAGCGTTAGGAGATCCGCAAGAATGAGCGACACCAGCACAAACCCCGATGTTATTGATACTGTTGGCGATGCGACATACCGTGTCACGGCCAATGAACTGCGCCAGTTTGTCGAACGTATCGAACGTCTGGATGCGGAGAAAAAAGACCTTGCCGAGCAGCAAAAAGAAGTGATGGCAGAGGCAAAATCGCGCGGCTACGACACCAAAGTGCTGCGCAAGGTCATCGCATTGCGCAAGCGCGACAAGGACGACATCGCCGAAGAAGAAGCGGTGATGGAGATGTATAAAGAAGCGCTGGGAATGTAGCCGGATTGCGGCACCCTTTTTGCGCAGCGCAGGCCGCCACGAAACACCGGTAGCGCCCACGCCCGTCAAGGGCCAAACGGCCCTTGCACCTTGTCCTTCACCCCAATAGAAGGATGCAAATTTTCCGCCGTGCGAAACCCCCGCGGCCTTATTCTATGGAGCACACATGCAGGTCAATGAGACGCTGAACGACGGTCTGAAACGCGGCTATGCCATCACCGTAACGGCGGCTGAGCTGGAGGCGAAAGTCAACGAAAAGCTGGCCGAGGCACAGCCTGACGTCGAGATGAAGGGTTTCCGCAAAGGCAAAGTGCCGATGGCGCTGCTGAAAAAGCAGTTTGGCCAGCGCGTGATGGGCGAAGCAATGCAGGAAAGCATTGACGGCGCAATGTCCGAGCATTTTGAGAAATCCGGCGACCGCCCAGCGATGCAGCCTGACGTGAAAATGACCAATGAAGACTGGAAAGAAGGCGATGATGTTCAGGTCGAGATGACCTATGAAGCACTGCCAGATATCCCCGAGCTGGACATGTCCGGTATCACGTTGGAGAAGATGGTCGTAAAAGCCGATGAAGCGTCAATTGACGAGGCACTGGCAAATCTGGCCGAGACCGCGCAGGATTTCAAAGCCCGCAAAAAAGGCTCCAAGGCGAAAGATGGCGACCAGATCGTTATGAATTTCGTCGGCAAAGTCGACGGCGAAGCGTTTGAAGGCGGTTCTGCCGAAGATTACCCGCTGGTTCTGGGGTCAAACTCCTTTATTCCCGGTTTTGAAGAGCAGCTAGTCGGCGTCAAAGCGGACGAAGAGAAATCTGTCACAGTCAGCTTTCCCGAGGACTATCAGGCCGAGCATCTGAAGGGCAAAGAAGCCGTATTTGATTGCACGATCAAAGAGGTCAAGGAACCTGTAGCTGCCGAGATCAACGACGAGCTGGCCACCAAATTCGGTGCAGAAGACCTTGCCGCGTTGAAAGTCCAGATCGCCGAGCGCCTTGAGGCGGAATATGCGGGTGCATCACGCGCCATCATGAAGCGGTCCTTGCTGGATGTTCTGGACGGCATGGTTGATTTCGATCTGCCCCCGTCGCTTGTTGAAGCCGAAGCAGGCCAGATCGCGCACCAGCTGTGGCACGAGGACAACCCCGAGGTTCAGGGCCATGACCACCCGGAGATCGAGACAACCGAAGAGCACACAATACTTGCCACCCGCCGCGTGCGTTTGGGTCTGTTGCTGGCCGAGATTGGCCAGAAGGCCAAGGTTGAAGTTACCGACGCAGAAATGACCCAAGCGATCATGGGGCAGGCGCGCCAGTATCCGGGTCAAGAGCGCCAGTTCTTTGAATTCGTTCAGCAAAACCAGCAGATGCAGCAGCAACTGCGCGCGCCGTTGTTTGAAGACAAAGTGATCGACCACATCGCCGAGCAGGCAACGGTGAGCGAGAAAGAAGTCTCCAAGGACGATCTGCAAAAGGCGGTTGAAGCGCTCGAAGACGCGTAAGTCTTTCAGAAGCCAAACTAAAAAAAGCCGCTCCTTTCGGGGCGGCTTTTTTTATTTCTCAATGCTTGCTTGGCGCCTGTGGGGCGTCCTTCAACCCGCCAACTTGTCGGCCATCTCGTGATTGCGGTCGCGGTGGCCCGCTTCATCGGCACGCACCTGAATGATGACGTCGCGCAGGTGGGCGTCCGGTTGCATGTTCCAATAATCAATCGCCAGTTGCGGTGCGGGCACGTTCTCGACATTTCCTGCGTCCAGTTCCGCAAGGTACTGGGTATAGCTGATCACCGCTTCTTCTTCGAGGTAGGCAACTACGCGGTGTGCCGTGCGGGGCGCCAAAAGGTAGAGGAAAAAGTAAAAGTTATAGAACACCATCTGACCGACCATGATCAGGATACGCTCAAACCGCGAAGGCTGTGCAATGCGGATGAATGTCATCAGGTGCATGCGCTCGTTTTCAGCCTCGTCCAGCAGTTCACGGATCCAGCCTTCGTCCTCGCGGATGTAGCGGATCGCCTTGAGGTGCTGCAACAGTCCGCCCACCATGCCGGGTACTGCCGCGACGGTTTCCAGCACAACGGCGCGGTGTCCGTAGCGTTTGGAAAAGAACGCATCTGCGACCACGCGCATGAATTTCACGGTGCGCAGGGCGATGCGGTCGTGAACGTCCTTTGGTGGGGTATGCGTAATCAGATCGCCGTCATGGCGGTAGGTTGTGTCCAGCACTGTCTTTCTCCTGTTCTACAAAATGTAGATGGGGAGCAAGACCAATGCGGCAAGATCATGCGGCAATATGCGCAAGTAGGGCTCAGCCTGAGCGCAGACCTGTTTCCACCAACATGCCGCGCCGTTTTGCCTCGTAATAATAGCCGCGCGCGTACCATTTGATCGCGGTGCCGTGATCGCCATCGGACAGCAACCATGCGCCGCGCAGGTATTTCAATCCGTATTTGAGGTTGGTTTCTGCGTTCAACAGATCGGTTGGTTCACCCGCAAAGCCCATGCCGCGCGCAGTAGCGGGCAGGATTTGCAACAGGCCGTAGTAGGGGCCGTTACGGGCGGCGGGGTTGTGGGTGCTTTCGCGGATGGCAAGGCGGTGAACAAGGGGGCGGGGCAGATCATAGTGATCGGACCAAAAGTTGATCTGGCGCCGCAGTTCTGGTGTCTCGTTGGGATGAAGCGGCGGCTCAAACGCGGGGGAAGTCACCTTTGCCGTTGAGGCGCTGCAGGCGTTTACAGACGTGGCGGCAATCAGCGCGACAAAGGCGCGGCGGGTCATGTGCGACATGAGAGGATTCGCAAAGTTGTTTCCAATAGCGTGACGTTACCCAAGACGGATGCACGGGCAAGCGCCGGGTTTTTGCATCGGCGGGAATTGGCAAAGCAATGGGCAAGGGCTTGCCGACCCGTGCAAAACGCCGCGCAGGTGGCTGCGCGGCGTCTCAATTTTAGCACTAAAAGATGCGGGCTTAGTTGCCTGCTGTCTCTTCTGTTTCGCCAGAGGCTTCTGGTGCTGGCAGATCGTCGTCATCAGATGCCGCGGCACCGATATCGTCGAACAACTCGGCAATCTCGAAGTCTGCTGCGGCTTCTTCTTCTGCGGCCAATTCCTGAATGGATTTGCCGGAGGCCTGAAGCTCAGCTTCTTCTGCGGAACGTGCAACGTTCAGCTGAATTGTCGCTTCGACTTCGGGGTGCAGAACGACAGATACATCGTGCAAGCCCAGCTCTTTGATGGGTGCCTGCAGGACGACCTGCTTGCGGTCCACGGTAAAGCCGGCCTCGGTTGCCGCATCAGCAGCGTCACGTGTGGTGACGGAGCCGTAAAGCGCGCCTGCGTCGGACGCAGAGCGAATCACGATGAACTGCTGACCGTTGAGGGTCTCAGCCATTTTGTCGGCTTCTTTCTTGGTCTCGAGGTTTTGTGCCTCAAGCTGGGCCTTGCGGCCCTCGAAAGCTTCGATGTTGGCTTTGGATGCGGACAACGCCTTGCCTTGTGGCAAGAGATAGTTGCGGGCAAAGCCGGGTTTTACGTCAACAACTTCGCCCATCTGGCCAAGCTTCGCGACGCGCTCAAGTAGGATAACGTGCATGATGGTTCTCCTTACTTAACAGCGTAGGGCAGCAGGGCGAGGAAGCGGGCGCGTTTGATGGCACGGGCCAATTCACGCTGCTTTTTCGCGGATACTGCGGTGATACGGGAAGGAACGATTTTGCCACGCTCAGAGATATAGCGTTGCAGCAGACGTGTGTCTTTGTAATCGATCGCTGGTGCGTTGTCGCCCGAGAATGGGCAGACTTTACGACGGCGGAAAAATGGTTTTGCAGCCATGGTTTAGTGTCCTTTCTTCAAGCTGAATTAGCGGCGTTCACGGCGCTCTGGGCGCTCGTCACGTTTTTGCATCTGAACGGATGGCAGCTCTTTGTGCTCGTCCATTTTGATTGTCAGAACGCGCATGACATCGTCATGCAGGCGCATCAGACGCTCCATTTCCTGAACAGCGGTTGCAGGTGCATCCGAACGCAGGAAGGCGTAGTGGCCCTTGCGGTTCTTGTTGATTTTGTAGGCCATCGTTTTGACGCCCCAATACTCGCTATCCACGAGTTTGCCGCCATTGTCGGTCAAGACGGTGCCAAAATGTTCGATGAGGCCTTCGGCTTGCGTGTTGGACAGGTCCTGACGCGCAATCATAACATGCTCATATAGCGGCATGGTATCTCCATTTATATCAAGGCGCATTTCATAGGCAGGGCAAATCCTTTGCGGCCCTACCACGAGAGACTGCGCGGTTCATGTCGTTGCAAAGGAAGTGTCCACATACACCATCTGACAGGCTGGGCAAGGGGCTGCTTGGTCAAAGCGGACAGTGGTGTGTGACTGTGGTCGCGTGTTGCCCGAATATGATTTTAACAATGCCTTTGCGGGGGCCAATCCGCGCCCTGATTTAGCCTTGTTTCCAAGTGACGTTAACCAAAGTTAATAGTGCAAGGATCACGTGCAATGACCGCAACTGCAGATTTTTTGAGTGCTGACCTTCCGGTCTCGGAGCCCGTCGCAAAAACCAGCGGCAGCCGGATGATTATGCGCTCTGCGCAGCGGCTTGTCGGATGCGCGCTTGCGCTTGCAGCTGCGGGTTTGTGGATTGCACCCGGTTCCAGCATGGAAGCCGACGTGATGCTCTACAAGCTTATTCTGTCGATCACATCCATCATCGCCGGTCTTGGTCTGATGCATGCCAGCGCACGCCCTGTACCTCCCGAGATCGAGATTGACACGATCCGCCGCGAGGTGCGTCTGGTGCGTCGTTCGCGCAAAAGCGGTGATACGATTGTTGTGCGGTCCAGCTTTGCCGATCTGGGCAAGGTTGAGGTAGACGGTCCGTTCATCCGCCTGTGGGATGGCGAAATGGATTTGCTGGCCGAGCTGACATTGCACGATCACAACGCCCGTCGCAGCCTGATCGGTGGTTTGCGCGATGAGTGCAAGCTCGACTGAGCCTGAACGCGCCAGCATAACTCTATTGAATTGCGGATCGCCGGAGCTTGTCTTCGGCGTTTTTCGTTTGCTTTAGAGGCAAGCGTTCAAAAATGCGCAGACCCTGTGAAAGGATGCTGAATTGCCATTTTGAGGGCGCGCCCCACATAAGGCTCCATGTTCAACAATGGAGTATCCCCATGAAAACCCTGATGTTTGCCGCCGCTCTGGCGCTTGGCGCGACCAGCGCAATTGCCGCAGAGAAATATGTCCTGGACGCCAGCCACAGCCAGGTCATTTTCGATTACAACCACCTTGGCTTTTCCACCACATATGGCATGTTTTCCGGCTTTGAAGGCGAAATCATGTTTGATCAGGAAAACCCTGCTGCATCCTCTGTAAATGTGTCCATGCCGGTCATGTCGATGTTCACAGGCTGGGAGGCCCGCGAAGGCCACTTTATGTCCGATGACTTTTTCGGTGCAAAAGAGGGCGATCTGGTGACGTTCACATCCACATCAATCGAAGTGACGGGCGATGGCACGGCGATGATAACCGGCGATCTGTCGATGAACGATGTGACCAAATCGGTCGTTCTGGACGCCAAGCTTAACAAGATCGGCGATCACCCACAGGCAGGCAAGCCTTGGGCCGGTTTTGACGCGACAACCTCTTTGCTGCGCTCTGACTTTGGTTTGGGCGCGTTTGCACCGTTTGTCAGCGACGAAGTGAACGTGACAATCTCGCTTGAGGCGATGAAAGCGGACTGAGCTTTTTCGCGTTAACTATCGCTAAAATGGCCCGCCCGGCAGATGCCGGGCGGGCTTTTTCGTGCTTGGCTATTGGGGTGTTGCGCGCGTTGCCGTCAGGGTGACGTCTACATTGACCTCGAACGCGAGGCTTGAGGCATCGTTCATATTGTTCCCAACCCCGAAATCGCGGCGATCAAGGGTGAGTGCGCCTTTCATTTCTGCCAGCCCTTCCACGATGGACAGGCTGAACGGCAGTGTCAGGGGCATACTCTGGTCGCGGATGGTCAGCGTGCCGACGGCCTCAAACCCGTCATTTGCGCGGTTCAGGACAGCATCAAAGACAGCCGTGGGATAGGTCGCAGCATCGAAAAAATCCGCGCCCATGGCCTGATCGGTGACAGACCCCAACGTAAGCGAAGGGATTGCAATGGTTGTAGTCACAGAGCCGATTGTCATGTCAGGGTTGTCCTCGTCAAAGGTGATCGACGCGGTCCAATCGGCAAAACTGCCCGTGACTGCAGACCCGAATTGTACGACGGTAATTTCGATAGACCCTGTCTGGACCATCCAGTCCGATGTGACTTCGGTCAATTCGGCAACTTCGACCACGGCGGTATCGCTGCGGCCCATGATGGTGCCACCGACCAGAACGGCAGCCCATAGGACCAGCGCCGTAAGGACGGGCACTGCGCTGTGACGTTGTGCGGGCAAGGCGGGCAGCGTTGGCATCCCCGGTAGCATCCGGTGCAATGTGGCGTCGCGGTCGATAAAGTGGTGTTTGAGCGCGCCTGCGATGTGCAGCAGGAGGGCTGCGATCAACACTTTGGTTGCGATCCAGTGTACCGCGCTAAAGATGTGTTCGATATTCGTAGATTTCGGCACCAGCGGCAGTCCCTGACCGAAGGGCCACCAGATCGGGGCGAAACCTGCGGCGGCGGCATGTGATATCCAGCCTGACAGTGGCACGATCACCAGCGCGCCATACAACGCCCAGTGGACGGTTTCAGCGGCAAAGCTTTCGGCGGGTTTGTCGGCGTTCATCAGGCCCGGTTTGGGTTGGCTGAGCGCCCATGCGATACGGCCCACGGCGACGAAAAACGCGGTCACGCCAAGGGTTTTGTGCAGGGAAAACAGCCACGCTTTGCGGGCCAGTTCGATATCTGTCTCGTAGGGCAGGCGTTCGGCATACCAGCCCAGCGGGATCAGCGACAGGATCAGCAGGGCGGTCAGCCAATGAAAGGTTTTTGTGACGCCGCCGTAGTGGGTGGTGGTGTTGGTAAATGCCATAGTGTTTTTCCCGTTTGGAGTTGGGGATGAACCTAACGCCACAGGCAGTGCCGGCAATGGGAATTGGCGCGCAAAGGGTGTGCAGTCTTGTGCAGGTGGGCGCGGGCGGGCTAGACCGGAACAAAGATCAGTTGAGGAGATTTCCATGAGCATCGCATTCGTATTCCCCGGACAGGGCGCGCAAACCATCGGGATGGGGCGGGCATTGGCCGAGGCCTATCCAGCGGCACGGGCCGTTTTTGACGAGGTGGACGCAGCACTTGGGGAAAAGCTGTCTGCGGTGATCTGGGAAGGCGACATCGAGGCGCTGACCCTGACCGAGAACGCGCAACCTGCGTTGATGGCCACGTCGATGGCGGCGATGGCTGCGTTGAATGCCGAAGGGATTGGTATCGAGCGGGCGTCATTTGTGGCGGGGCATTCGCTGGGTGAATATTCGGCGCTTTGTGCGGCGGGGGCTTTGTCATTGAGCGATACGGCGCGGCTGTTGCGCATACGGGGTCGCGCGATGCAGGCGGCTGTTCCGGTGGGACAGGGTGCGATGGCGGCGGTCTTGGGGTTGAGTGCCGAGGCCGCAGATGCGGTGGCACAGGCGGCAGCACAGGGCGATGTGTGTCAGTTGGCCAATGAGAACGACCCGACGCAGAATGTGCTTTCTGGTAGCACCGCAGCCATTGAGCGCGCGATCATCCTGGCCAAGGAGGCCGGTGCCAAGCGCGCGTTGCCTTTGCCGGTGTCGGCACCTTTCCATTGTGCGTTGATGCAACCGGCAGCGGACGAGATGGCGCAGGCTTTGGCGGATGTGACTTTCAATGACCCTAGCGTGCCACTGGTGGCGAATGTGCTGGCCGAGGCTGTGACCTCAGCGGACCGGATCCGCGATTTGCTGGTGCAGCAGGTGACGGGGCGGGTGCGTTGGCGGTCTTCGGTGGAATGGATGGCCGCCCAAGGCGTGACCGAGTTTTGGGAGATTGGCGCAGGCAAGTCGTTGTCGGGCATGATCCGGCGAATTGCCAAGGACAGCACCATGCGCAACGTCGGCATGCCGGATGATGTGGTGGCAGCAAAAGACGCGTGATGCGCTGAATTGAGATTAAGAAGGAACGATATATGTTTGATCTGACAGGTAAAAATGCGCTCGTGACGGGTGCATCTGGTGGCATTGGTGCGGATATTGCGCGCAAACTGCATGCACAGGGGGCCGTTGTGGGGCTGTCTGGCACGCGGGTGGAACCGCTGGAGGCGCTGAAGGCTGAACTGGGTGAGCGCGCGCATGTACTGCCCTGTAACCTGAGCGATATGGACGCGGTCGAAGCGCTGCCCAAGGAGGCTATCGCGGCGATGGGGTCGGTCGATATTCTGGTGAACAATGCGGGCATCACGCGGGATAATCTGTTCATGCGTATGTCGGATGATGAATGGAATTCGGTGATCAATGTAAACCTGACGGCGACATTCAAGCTTTGTAAGGGCGTGATGCGCGGGATGATGAAGGCGCGCTGGGGCCGGATTGTGAATATTTCCAGCATTGTGGGGGCGACAGGCAATCCCGGTCAGGCGAATTATGTGGCCTCCAAGGCGGGTATGATCGGCATGTCCAAATCCTTGGCTTATGAGGTGGCAAGCCGGGGAATTACCGTGAATGCGGTAGCACCGGGGTTTATTGCGACGGCGATGACAGAAAAGCTGACGGACGATCAGAAGGCTGGTATCATGGCACAAATTCCCGCCGGTCGCATGGGCAATCCGGATGAAATTGCCTCAGCCGTTGTCTACCTGAGCAGTGCGGAAGCCGCCTATGTCACGGGGACGACCTTGCATGTGAATGGCGGCATGGCCATGTTATAAGCCAGCACGCAATACCGTTTGCGCAAACCCGATCCTATGCTAAAGGGGGCGCAGAATCTTATCAGGGGACGCTTGCTTGCATCCTCGTCTTCGTGCAAATGAAGGCAGAGCCGCTCTGGAAACGGGGCAAACTCCAACCGTCCACTATGGGCGCACGGATCGTAAAATAGGCCTTTGGGTCGAAAAGATGAGGACTTACTTATGAGCGACGTCGCAGACCGCGTAAAAAAGATCGTTGTGGAACACCTTGGTGTTGAAGAGGACAAAGTTGTCGAGAATGCGTCGTTCATCGACGATCTTGGCGCAGACAGCCTTGACACTGTCGAGTTGGTAATGGCGTTCGAAGAAGAGTTCGGCATCGAAATTCCTGATGACGCAGCCGAGAACATCCAGACGTTCGGCGATGCGGTCAAGTTCATCACTGAAGCGGCCTAAGCGCTGACATGCCGGGCGCGGATCGCGTCGGCAAATAAATTCCTGAAGCGGCGTTATTCCAAAGCGGAATGACGCCGCTTTTTTGTGCTTGGGGTCTTGAAGGGCTTGCTCATCGGCTGCGCTCTTCGCAGTATGGGTTCAGAGCAGAGCAACTGCCGCACAACAGGTTCCGCATACATGTCCCGCACTATTCCGACCATCAACACATCCCGTGTGACCTTGCGCGCCATGCGCACGGAGGATTTCGCGCGCTTTGCCGAGATTTGGGCGATTCCGGAGTTGGTGACGCATATCGCGGGCAAGCCACGCAGCAAGGCGCAATCGTGGGATGCGTTTTTGCGCAATGCAGGTCATTGGCAGATCAGCGGTTTCGGGCAATGGGCGGTGCAGCCGCGCGGGTTTGCGCATATGGCAGGACAAGCCGGGTTCTTTTTTGGCTCTCGCGGGCTTGGCGACGATTTTGACCCTTATCCGGAGGCCGGTTGGGTGTTGGAGCCTGCGGCCCAAGGCAAGGGGCTGGGGTTGGAGGCAGTTCAGGCCGCGCATGACTGGTTTGACCGCGTCGTAGCGGGGCGCACGGTTTGCATGATCACGCCCGAAAATACCGGATCGCTGCGCATTGCCGAGGCGATGGGGTATGTACCCCTGCGCGACACTGAAATGGACGGAGATGTCGTGCGTTTGATGACGCGTAAAGGGCCTTTGGTCTAAGGCGTTTATAGCTCAGGCTTGAACTAGGCAGGCGCTGCGCGGTATAGCGCTGCAAAGCGGTAGGAGAGGCTTCATTATGCGCAGAGTAGTTGTGACGGGTTTGGGACTGGTGACACCCTTGGCAGACGGGGTCGAGGAAAGCTGGAAGCGGATATTGGACGGGCAGTCCGGTGCGGGGCCGATTACGGGGTTCGATGCCAGCGCGCTGGTCACGCAATATGCCTGTGAGGTGCCGTTGGGAGACGGTACAGACGGGACATTCAACGCCGACACCTACATGGCGCCGAAAGAGCAGCGCAAAGTCGATACGTTTATTCTGTTCGGGATGGCGGCCGCGCAGCAGGCGGTCGAAGATTCGGGCTGGATGCCTGAGGGCCGTGAAGATCAGGAGCGCACGGGCGTTCTGATCGGGTCCGGCATCGGTGGTTTGAACTCTATCGCCAACACCGCGATCATGATGAAGGAAAAGGGCCCAAAGCGCGTCAGCCCGTTCTTTGTACCCGGTGCGTTGATCAATCTGATCTCGGGTCAGGTTTCTATTCGCTACGGGTTCCGGGGGCCGAACCATTCGGTTGTGACGGCTTGTTCCACGGGAGCACATGCGATTGGCGATGCATCGCGCCTTATCCAGTATGGCGATGCGGATGTGATGATTGCAGGCGGGGCCGAGGCTGCGATCTGCGAGATTGGCATTGCAGGGTTCAACGCGTGCAAGGCGTTGAGCACCAAGCGCGGGGATGATCCCAAGAAAGCCAGCCGTCCCTATGATGCTGACCGTGACGGGTTTGTTATGGGTGAGGGCGCGGGCATTGTCGTGTTGGAAGAATACGAGCACGCCAAGGCGCGCGGTGCCAAGATTTATGCCGAGGTTTTGGGTTACGGTTTGTCGGGGGATGCCTATCACATCACCGCGCCGTCCGAGGACGGTGAAGGTGGCGAGCGGTCAATGCGTGCGGCCTTGCGCAATGGCGGCAAGGAACCAGCCGATATTGATTATATCAACGCGCATGGCACATCGACGATGGCCGACACCATCGAGTTGGGTGCGGTTGAGCGGATGATGGGCGATGCGGCCAGCAAGGTGACGATGTCGTCGACAAAATCCGCGACAGGGCATTTGTTGGGGGCTGCGGGGGCGATCGAGGCGATTTTCTCGATTTTGGCGATCCGTGATCAGATTGCACCGCCGACGATCAACCTTGATAATGTGGCCGTTGAGACCAAGATTGATCTGGCCCCGAACAAGGCCGTGAAGCGTGAGATCAATGTGGCGTTAAGCAATTCTTTTGGTTTCGGCGGTACGAATGCGTCCGTTCTGTTCGGGAAAGTCTAAGCCATGTGGCGACATATTGCGTCCAATGCGATCACGTTTCTGATGGTCGGGCTGTTCCTTTTGGGCGGTCTGATCATGTGGGGCAAAGGCGAATATGAAAGGACTGGCCCGCTAACGGAAGCGATTTGTATTGAGGTTCCAAGGGGTGGGAGTTTTCGTCGCGTTAGCAGAGAACTTGAAGAACGTGGTGCAGTAAAGAATTCTGCGATAATGCGGATTGGCGCGGATTACTCTGCCAAACTAGACGATTTGAAGTTTGGTAGTTGGTTGGTTGAGGCAGGCTCTTCCATGGAAGAAATTGTGGATACAATTACGAAAGGTGGCGCAAGTAGCTGCGGAACCGAAGTGGTCTACCGGATCGGGGTGAACCGTGTGTCGGTGCAGGTGCGCGAGTTGGACCCGGCGACGAACAGGTTTGTCGAGCAGGCGGAATATGTGCCCGGCGAGGATGCGGTACCTGCGGTTTATGAAGAGAAGAAGGCCGAGGCAGACACGCGGTTTCGGGTGGCGGTCGCGGAAGGTGTGACCAGCTGGCAGATCGTGAACGCATTGCAGTCGATAGATGTGTTGGCGGGGGACGTGCCTGCGGTGCCTGCCGAGGGTGCGCTTGCGCCCGATAGCTATGAAGTGAGCCAAGGCGATGATCGTGGTGCCGTGTTGAGCCGGATGGCGGTCGCGCAGGAAGCGCTGATCGCGGCGGCTTGGGAGGCGCGTGATCCCGATTTGCCGATCAGCTCACCCGAAGAACTGTTGACGCTTGCGTCGATCATCGAGAAAGAAACCGCCGTTGCCGACGAGCGGCGACAAGTGTCGAGCGTGTTCGTGAACCGTTTGAACCAAGGCATGCGGTTGCAGACCGACCCGACAGTGATTTACGGCATTACACGCGGTGAGGGTGTGTTGGGGCGCGGTTTGCGACGCTCTGAGTTGCGAGCGGAGACGCCTTGGAACACCTATGTGATCCCCGGTTTGCCGCCGACCCCGATTGCCAATCCGGGGCGTGCCAGCCTGATGGCCGCGGCGCAACCGGATCAGACGCCCTACATCTTTTTTGTGGCGGATGGTACGGGCGGGCATGCATTTGCCGAAACCCTGGCCGAGCATAACGCCAATGTGGCCGTCTGGCGGCAGATCGAGGCAGAGCGCGGTGCGGCAGCTGCGGGCGGTGCGTCCACCGGCGGCGGGGACTGACGCAACTTGGACGGGTCCCCGCGGGGACATTTCCAAGGTGTTGATATTGCTGAACGCACGGTTGTGTAAGGTATTGTTAACACAGTTTTTATTGACTTTGCGCACGGTCTGGCGTATACATTTTGACATGCTGGTAGAGATGGGCAAGCGGCCACGGGGATAATTCTCCGGAGGTCGCTTTTTCATGTCTGCTTGGTCGGGGGACCCTACTGAAAGGTATGTGTCGAAATGACCATGATTACCCCGGATGAAGAGATTGAGCATGGCACCGAGGTGTTGAACGCGCTCTTGCAATCCATTCGTGCGCTCAGGCGCGAGATTGAAGGGCTGAAAGAGCAGGCTCAATCGGGAGAGGTTTTGAGTGAAACTGACGTGAGCAAACCCATGGGCAAAGTCCAAGGATTGGTCGCGCAATGTGCAAAAGCGGAGACATATCTAAATGAGTGTAGAAGCAAGCAAGCTGGTATCGCGCGGGGTGGCTACGCCCTCGATATGGACAGGGCAAGGGCTGAGATCGGGTGCAAGCTGGATCGGCTCAGAAGATGTAGCGGTGCAAGACCAGTTTCTGAATGAGTTGGATGAGGGAGAGCTTTTGGCTCTCCCTTATTTGTTCGAGTTCTGGGCAATGCCTCATCAATTGCCGCCGCAAGGATCTTGGCGCACGTGGGTTGCGTTGGGTGGACGCGGTGCGGGCAAGACAAGGGCCGGGGCGGAATGGGTCCGGTCGATGGTCGAGGGGTCGCGGCCTTTGGATGAGGGGCCATGCAAGCGCGTCGCGCTGGTGGGCGAGACGATTGAACAAGTACGCGAGGTGATGATTTTTGGTGACAGCGGGATCTTGGCGTGTTCGCCGGAGGACCGCCGGCCGGTATGGGAGGCGGGGCGCAAGCGGTTGGTGTGGCCGAACGGTGCGGTGGCGTCGGTTCATACGGCGCAGGACCCTGACGGGTTGCGTGGGCCGCAGTTTGATGCGGCGTGGGTTGACGAGTTGGCCAAGTGGAAAAAGGGGCAGGAGACGTGGGACCAGTTGCAGTTTGCGCTCAGGCTGGGGGATGATCCACGGGTTTGTGTGACGACGACACCGAAGAATGTCGAGGTGTTGAAGGCCCTTTTGGCGTCGCCCTCAACCGTGCAGACCCATGCGCCGACGGAGGCGAATGCGGCGAATTTGGCGTCCTCGTTCTTGGAGGAGGTCAGAGCAAGGTATGCCGGGACAAGGCAAGCGCGGCAGGAGTTGGACGGGGTGCTGTTGGCGGATGCCGAGGGCGCGCTGTGGGGCAGTGAGATGTTGTCGCATTGTGTGGTGAAATCCTTGCCGGAGTTTGACCGGATCGTGGTCGGATTGGACCCTGCGACGACAAACGGTAAGGCGTCTGATGAATGCGGGATAGTGGTTGTGGGGGCCGTGACCAAGGGGCCGCCGCAAGATTGGCGGGCAGTGGTGTTGGCCGATTGCACGGTACAGGGGGCGACGCCGAATGGTTGGGCGCGGGCGGCGATTGACGCGATGACGCAGCATGGGGCGGACCGGCTGGTGGCCGAAGTTAATCAGGGCGGTTTGATGGTGGGTGAGGTGCTGCGGCAGGTTGATCCGCTGGTGTCGTTGAAGTCTGTGCATGCCTCAAGAGGCAAGGTCGCACGGGCGGAGCCTGTGGCCGCGCTGTATGAACAGGGGCGTGTGGGGCATGCGATCGGGTTGACCAAACTGGAGGACCAGATGTGCCGGATGACGGCGCGGGGGTTTGAAGGGTCGGGATCGCCGGACCGGGTGGATGCTTTGGTCTGGGCCTTGCATGAGCTGTTGATTGAGCCTGCGGCCAAGTGGCGGTCGCCGGGGGTGCGAAGTTTGTAACGGGTTGTTTTGAGCGGCTGAGACGGAAACGGGCGCGTGCCGGATTTGGTGCGCGCCCCTTTTTATGGGGTGTTGCGGAGGGTGCGTTCGGTGGGTCGGACAGGTCTTAAAGGTTTTAAGTCAAATTGTATTTCATAGCCGATTGGGGCGGTTCGGATTGGCGGGCCAATGGGTCGAAGTTGAGTTGAGGAGCAGGATATGTTTGATTTTCTGAAACGCGGAACGGCAGCGGCGTCTGTACCTGCGCAGAAAGCATCGGCAGCGGGCAAGGTGGTGCCGTTCCAGACGCAAGGCCGTGTGGCATGGAGCCCGCGCGATGCGGTGAGCCTGACCAAGACGGGGTTTTTGGGCAATCCGGTCGGGTTTCGCTGCGTGAAACTGATTGCGGAGGCGGCTGCGGCGCTGCCTTTGGTGGTGCAGGATGCGGAGCGACGCTTTGATCAGCATCCAGTGGCGGCACTATTAGCGCGGCCTAACGGGGCGCAAGGGCGTGCGGAGTTGCTGGAGGCGCTTTATGCGCAGCTGCTGTTGTCGGGCAACGGGTATGTCGAGGCGGTCGGGGACGGCATGCCGGTTGAGTTGCATGTGTTGCGGTCGGACCGGATGTCGGTGGTGCAGGGGACGGATGGCTGGCCTGTGGCGTATGAGTACGCGGTTGGCGGGCGCAAGCACCGGTTTGCGGTGGGTGAGGTCAGTCCGGTGTGTCATATCAAGTCGTTTCATCCGCAGGACGATCATTACGGGTTTGCACCGATGCAGGCGGCGGCAATGGCGATGGATGTGCATAATTCAGCCTCGCGCTGGTCCAAGGCGTTGTTGGATAATGCAGCAAGGCCGTCGGGGGCGATTACCTATAAGGGGGCCGAGGGGCAGGGCAAGCTGGCGGATGACCAGTATGAGCGGCTGGTGTCTGAGATGGAGCAGCATCATCAGGGCGCGCGGAATGCGGGGCGTCCGATGTTGTTGGAAGGTGGATTGGATTGGAAGCCGATGGGGTTTTCACCGTCGGATATGGAGTTTCAGAAGACCAAGGAGTCTGCGGCACGGGAGATTGCGCTGGCGTACGGGGTGCCGCCAATGTTGCTGGGGATTCAAGGCGACGCGACTTATGCCAATTATCAAGAGGCGCATCGGGCGTTTTACCGGCTGACGGTATTGCCACTGGCGACACGGGTGACGGCGGCGCTTGCGCATTGGCTGAACGGGTTCGGCGGGGATGCGGTGGAGGTGAAGCCGGATCTGGATCAGGTGCCTGCACTTTCGGCGGAGCGGGATGCGCAGTGGGCGCGGGTGGCGCAGGCGGATTTCCTGAGTGAAGCGGAGAAACGCGCGCTTTTGGGTCTGCCTGCGGTGGGTGCGGATGAATGAGGCGCGGTACGAGCGGTTTGAGTGTGCGCCGGGGTTAAGGTTGCAGGCGCATGAGCGGGTCTCTGCGATCCACCACGCCAATATGGTCGAGCGGTTGGACCGGATGGAGCGGCTGATGGAGCGCATGGAGCGGCGGTTGTGGCTGACGGTGTACGGGGTCGTGGCGGTTATTCTGGCGCAGGCGGTGGAATCGTTTTTGGTGGTGACGCCGTAACGGACTGAAATCTAACAGGAGTTCAATATGGACTATGATATGAGCGGCTTTGGCTATGTGCCAGAGCACGGGAAAGATGTGTCTGGTGCAATGCCCGGTTTGGAGTGCAAATTTATGCGTTTCGAGGATGTGGTTGAGGTCGAGGGCGGTGTCGAGATTTCGGGCTATGCCAGTCTGTTCGGTGCTGTGGATCAGGGCGGTGATGTGGTTGAGGCGGGGGCCTATGCGGCGTCGTTGAAGGCGCTTGCGGCAAGCAAACGCAACATCAAGATGCTGTGGCAGCACGAGCCGGGCCATCCGATTGGGGTCTGGGATGAGGTGCGCGAGGATGCACGCGGCTTGTTTGTGAAGGGGCGGATTCTCAATTCGGTTGAGAAGGGGCGCGAGGCGGCAGCGTTGATTGCGGCGGGGGCGATTGACGGGCTGTCGATTGGCTACCGCACGGTGCGCGCCACGAAGAACAGCAAGGGCCAGCGGCTCTTGTCGGAACTGGAGCTTTGGGAGGTGTCGCTGGTGACCTTCCCGATGCTGCCCAGTGCGCGGGTCGGGGCGAAGGGAGATTTCATTCCTGTCGGTCAGGTTTTGCGCGAGATGGCGGCGGCCTTTCAGGGGGCGCGTGCCGAGATGGGGCGGGGGTGATCCACGCCGCTGCAATATGGCGCGCGGACGTGCGCGGCATCGACTGAGGAAGAGCACATGAACGAGATGAAATCGGGTGGCACAGATGTGTCGCCAGCAGAGGAAGTGCGTGCGGCGGTGACGGGATTTGTCACTGACTTCAAAGGCTTCCAGGCTGAAATTGAGACCAAACTTCAACAAACAGAAGAGCGAATGACTATGTTGGATCGTAAAATGACTTTGCCTGCACGTACTCCTTTGGGTGGGGCTGCTGATGCCGGTGCGCCGCACCAGAAGGCGTTCAATGCGTATCTGCGGAATGGCGATGATGACGGGATGCGCGGCCTTGAGCTGGAGGGTAAATCGCTGTCGTCAGCGGTGAATTCCGATGGCGGGTATCTGGTTGATCCGCAGACAAGCGCCACCGTGCAGTCGGTGCTGAATGCCACGGCGTCCATTCGTGCGATTGCAAGCGTCGTTCAGGTTGAGGCGACGTCTTACGATATTTTGGTGGATCATACCGATGTCGGTGCCGGCTGGGCGACCGAGAGCGGTGCGCAGGCCGAGACCGATACGCCGCAGATTGACCGTATTACGGTGCCTTTGCATGAGTTGAGCGCTTTGCCGAAAGCGTCGCAGCGTTTGCTGGACGATTCAGCGTTCGACATTGAAGGTTGGCTCGCGGGGCGTATTGCGGACAAGTTTGCGCGTGCAGAAGCCGCGTCCTTTATCATCGGGGATGGCATTGATAAGCCCAAGGGTTTTCTGTCGCATGCCACGGCAGACAATGACCTGTGGTCCTGGGGCAACCTTGGTTATGTGCCGTCATCTGTGAATGGTGGTGTGACGGGTGAGGCGATCATTGAATTGGTCTATGCGCTGGGGGCGCAGTACCGCGCGAACGGGGCGTTTGTGATGAATTCCAAGGTTGCGGGTCTGGTACGCAAGCTGAAGGACAATGATGGGCGTTTCCTGTGGTCTGATGGTCTGGCAGCGGGCGAGCCTGCGCAGCTGATGGGCTATCCGGTGCTGGTGGCCGAGGACATGCCGGATGCGGGCACGGACAGTTTCTCTATCGCGTTTGGTGATTTCCGTGCGGGCTATACCGTGGCGGAGCGTCCTGATCTGCGCATCTTGCGCGATCCGTTCAGCGCCAAACCGCATGTGCTGTTTTATGCAACCAAGCGTGTGGGCGGCGATGTCAGCGACTTTGCGGCGATCAAGCTGCTGAAATTCGGCACCTCCTAAGGGGAGTGTCGATGTCGGGGCCGGGGTAACTTGACCCCGGTTCGGGCGCGCGGCTGTGATCTGCGCTGCCCAGCTGCTCCCCTCTGACCGAGCAGGGTAGGTGGCCGCGCGTCCGGGTCTATGTGGACCCATCCGAGGGTATAAGTTTGGAGACATTTCATGATGTTGATTGAGGAAACCACTGTGCCGGATGGTGCGTTGCCGGTGGAGGCGTTCAAGGCGCATCTGCGGCTTGGGACCGGGTTTGATGCGGATGATGTGCAGGATGCGTTGGTGCGCTCGTTTTTGCGCGCCGCCATGGCTGCGGTGGAGGCGCGCACGGGTAAGGCGTTGATTGCGCGGGCGTTTAGCTGGTCCGTGTCGGGGTGGCGCGGGGTGGATGCGCAGGTGTTTCCGGTGGCACCGGTGGTGGCGGTGTCGGCTGTGGCGCGGGTTGCGCGGGACGGTGTCGAGACGGTTGTGGACGGGGCTGCGTATTGGGTGGAGCGAGACATGCAACAGCCACGGTTGCGGTCTGTGGGGGCTGCGTTGCCAAGCGTGCCAGCGGGGGGCGCGGTGAAGGTGTCGTTTGTAGCGGGGTTTGGACCTGATTGGGCAAGCTTGCCCGGGGATTTGGCGCAGGCCGTGTTGATGCTGGCGGCGCATTATTACGAGTACCGCAATGATACAGGGCTGTCTGATGGCTGCATGCCGTTCGGGGTGAGCAGCTTGATTGAGCGGTACAAGCACGTGCGCATCGGATTTGGCGCATGACCGTGCCTGTGTTGAGCCACGCTTTGGTGTTGGAAGCGCCCGAGCGGGTGAGTGACGGGGCGGGCGGTTTTGTCGAAGGCTGGGTCGTGTTGGGGACCTTGTGGAGTGAGATTACCGCGCGCACGGGGCGGGAGACGGCGTCGAGTGCCACGCCTGTGAGCCGGATGAGCCATAGAATTGTCGTGCGGGGTGCGCCGTTTGGCAACCCGCAGCGACCCAAACCGCAGCAGCGATTGCGCGATGGCACACGGGTGTTTGCCATTCAGGCGGTGGCCGAGCGGGACTGTGACGGGCGCTATCTGACCTGCTTTGTGGATGAGGAGGAGGTCGTATGAGCTTTGCTTTGTCGGGAGATTTACAGGGGGCTGTGTATCAGGCGTTGGCTGCGGACGCGGCACTGGCTGCGGTTGTGGGGACGGCGATTTATGACGCGGTGCCGCAGGGGACTTTGCCGGAGATTTATGTGCGTTTGGGGTCTGAGGCGGCGGTTGATGCGTCAGATGTGAGCGGGGACGGTGCGGTGCACCGGTTCAAGGTGTCGGTGATCACCACGCGGCCCGGATTTGCGGATGCCAAGGCGGCGGCGGGGGCGGTGACGGATGTGTTGCATGATGGCGATTTGGCGTTGGACCGAGGGCATTTGGTGAGCCTGCGGTTTGAGCGGGCCACGGCCAAGCGGATAGATGCGATGTCGGCGCGGCAGATTGATTTGCGGTTTCGGGCGCGGGCTTCAGGTTAAGAATTTTGAGCAATTTGGAGAGATGTGATGGCTGTTCAGGCAGGTAAAGACCTTTTGGTCAAAGTGGATATGACGAGCGACGGGCAGTTCGAGACGATTGCCGGTCTGCGGGCGACACGGGTGAGTTTCAACGCGGAAACGGTGGATGTGACGACGCTGGACAGCGAAGGCGGCTGGCGCGAGTTGCTGGTGGGTGCCGGTGTGCGGTCGGCGGCGATTTCAGGCTCTGGTGTGTTTCGCGATGCAGGCACGGACGAGCGGGCGCGGCAGTTGTTTTTCGACGGTGAGACGCCGGATTTCCAGATTGTGATCCCCGAGTTTGGCGTGGTGCAGGGGCCGTTTCAGGTGGCGTCATTCGAGTATGCGGGCACGGTGAATGGGGAAGTGACCTATGAGCTGAGCCTGCAATCGGCGGGGATGATCGTGTTTTCGGCGGAGCCTGATGGCGCGGTTGTAGAGCCGGAGGTTTGAGCATGGCAAACCGGTTTCGCGGGGACGTTGAGGTTGAGATTGACGGGGTGCGCCATGTGGCGCGCTTGACGCTGGGGGCGTTTGCGGAGTTGGAAGAGCGGCTTGATGAGACCTCGCTTGTGGGGTTGGTCGAGCGGTTCGAGGGGAATGCGTTTTCGTCCAGGGATGTGATTGCTTTGCTCGGTGCTGGTCTGCGCGGCGGTGGTGCGGATATTTCGGATGCTGTTTTGGCTGGGGCTGAGGTTGGCGGTGGGCCGATGGGTGCGGCTAGGTGTGCGGCAGAGTTGTTGGCGCGGGCGTTTGTGGTGCCGGAGTGAGTGGCGGTTTCCAATGGGGTCAATTGATGCGCGCGGGGATCAAGGGTTTGGGCCTGCGGCCTGCCGAGTTCTGGGCGCTGACGCCTGCGGAATTGATGCTGATGTTAGGGCATGATGCGGGCGATGCGCCGTTGTTGAGTGATGGCTTGGCGGCGTTGATGGCGGCGTATCCAGACAGTGAAAAGGGGAGCGGGTGATGGCGGATTATGAAGATATGGGCGATCTGCAAGGGAATGCAGAGGGGCTGAACGGGACGTTGGCGACCACGTCGCATCTGGTGTCGGGGTTTGACAGTGAGTTGCGGCGGATGCGGACGGCGTTGTCTGCGACGGGCAAGGATGTCGCGACGCTTGAGAAGGGTCTGAGCAAGGGGTTGCGACGGGCGTTTGATGGGGTGGTGTTTGACGGGATGAAGCTGTCGGATGCGATGCGGACGGTGGCGTCATCATTGGCGAGCACGGCGTATTCGGCGGCGATGAAGCCGGTGACGCAGCACTTTGGCGGGCTGATCTCGCAAGGGGTCGGGTCGCTGGTGCAGGGGATATTGCCGTTTGAGAATGGGGCTGCCTTTTCGAGTGGCCGTGTGACGCCGTTTGCCACGGGGGGTGTTGTGAATGGGGCGACGGCCTTTCCGATGCGCGGCGGGACCGGTGTGATG
>ENA-OQVM01002342-OQVM01002342.1-marine-metagenome-genome-assembly--contig:-NODE-2342-length-22334-cov-12.257717_pt1 | contig 22334 bp, 14 predicted proteins | sample MGYA00237776_ERZ505498 | MGnify/ENA primary metagenome ERZ505498 (study PRJEB26159, sample SAMN06265151) | marine metagenome | isolation source: Helgoland LTER site | place: Germany:Helgoland, sampling... | reverse complement strand
ATATGTCGTCGAATATCAAACTCATCGGCCGTTTCATTCACATAGTCGCGGATCGACGGTCCATCGGCGATGGATTTGGCTTGGGTCCAGGGTTTAAAGCTGTAGCCCAAGGTGTGCATGTCGCTGTCCGAGCGGATGCCGGGGTACCGAAATAGATCCCAAGTCCCGCCAACGGCCGCGCGGCCTTCAAGTAAGGTAAAGGTTTTTTCAGGACACTGCTCGACCAAGTGAGCGGCGGCGCCGACGCCAGACAAGCCAGCACCAACAATAATAACGTTAACATGATCCATGGTTTAGTGCTCCTGAAAGCATTAGGGTTGGTTAGATGGCCTCGATTCTAATGGGTTTAAGAGTCTTTGCCTATGTTGTGTCAAGGCCGGTTATTCTAAGCGATCATTAATGTTAATAACGCTGCTGGAATGATTTGTACGCTGTTTGAGGCGGAACAATTCCTTTCCATCCTTGCAAGAACCGGTTGGTGTTGCGCGACACGAATACGCAACGACCGCTTGCAGCAGTCGTGACGATAGGTATGGCGGTCTTATGTCCTCGCGGCGACTGAAAATGCGGAAAAGAAGGTCGAAAAAAACCGATCTGGGTCGACGTCGATTGCGATTTGAACGGGGCCGCTGGGGTCTGGTGTGAAAGTTGTAATGCCTGCCGTTTTAGAATCGCTTAGGTCTACCTGGACGGTGCCCTGAGAGTAGGTGCAGAGATCCGGCGAAACAATACAAGCTGCGGCGAGCGGGTCGTGAAAGTGCAGTAAATCGCGCTCTTTAAACCAAACCTCGCTCCAGGCCAGTACAGTTTGCAAAAGGGGATGCATTTTAAACTCGGACCTGACTTTCTCTGGTGTCATAAAGAGTCGCCAAGTGATATCAAGACCAATCGCGCGAATCGGGCATTCTGCTAGCTGAAAGAGCATGCTCGTTGCGTGGGGGTCAACAATCGCATTCCACTCAGTAGGTCCCCAAGGGGTTGGGTAGTCAGAATACTTCCCCCCCATAATGACAATCTCGTGAAGTAGTTTTGAGATGCCGGGGGCTCGCTCGAGCAGTCTTGCAATATTGGTAAAAGGTCCGACTGCCAGTAGCGTGACTTCGCCAGGGTTCGACCGAATAGTGTCAACCATAAAATCTATGGCCGCCTCTGGATTATGGTCCCGCGGTAACGTTTGGCGTACTGTTTGCGGTAGTTCGATCGCTTGCTGCGCAACGAGCTGACGCTGCGCAATGACACGAGGAGGTTCGAGACCCGGGATAACCGGGATATCAAGACCGACCTGTCGAGTGATTTGGCGAGCGAGAGCGGCGCGCTTCACACTTTCGCCTGTTGCCGTGGTGATGCCGAGCAAGTCAATGTCAGGCTGCATCACAATATAGGCGAGCGCGACCGCATCATCGATATCACTGCCGATATCGGTGTCGAGCAGTAATTTTTTTTTGGGTGCTCTGATTCTAGGGTTGGCTCCGGCGGCCCAACTGAGTGGCGCGCAACCCGCGGCTAATGCTAAGCGCCCGGTCAATGCCAGAAAGGCCCTGCGCCGGCGCAGAATGGCGGGTTGGATCATGGTTATTGTGCTCGCGTTAAGTTGCCGTATTCTGAACGCCTTCATAAGACGTGTTGGCTGCGCCTTAGCGGCCGTTAAGTTTCGATTTGACGCGCAGTGCCGGAGTTACCACATGGAGTCTAATCGGCAAATGGGCTCAGCGCCAAGGCGGCGGCGCATGGTAATCGGGCAAGGTCTGGGCGGCGGACCTGCGTTCGCTCCCCCGCGTTTGCGCCAAAACCAATGTTCGCAGCCACCCTAATGTTGAATTTTTGGGCTTATGCAGCGTTTCAAGCTGGGGCCGTTGCGTCTTCAAGCTTCAAAAGTTATTAAGGGGCTTGGCCGAGCGCAAGCTTTGAAAGGCCCTCGGTTGCCTCTTTTCTCCCAGCAACCTTTGATCCGTACAAGCGGTTTGTCTCTTCCGCCAAACTGAGCCTATGATATTCGGAACGCCATCAGGCCGATTCGGCCGAGATTAAATTATGTCATTGCCCTCGCACTTACCCAAGTTACTGATGTTGGCGACAGCCGGCCTTCAAGGCCTCGGGATGTATCTGTTGTATCGCAGTTTTGACGAGGGGCTTTGGCCGAGTCAGTCTCCTATGTGGTTTTACCCCATGATCAGTCTGGTGCTGCTCTTGCCAACAGGGTTTTTGTTAACGGTTGAGCAGGCACGCGTGCGCTCGGCGCTTCTTCGGGTTGGCGCCTACGGAATCATTGTCGGGTTGCTGGGCGCCTATATCGGCTATCAGGCAATGCCCTTTGGTGCGGTTCGGATCGATGGGCTATCGGCAACCTATGCGATAACCCTAGGCATTGCGAGTTTCATCACGTTGATCTTTGTTCAAAGGCAAGTCACCGAGGCACTCGGCTATGAACCGTTGTTCCTATTTTCTTGGCGAAACTTAGTGGTTGGCGCCTTGTCTTTGGCTTTCCTTGGCGGCGTGATTTTAATGTACCTGCTTTGGGCAGCGTTATTTAACGAAATTGGGATTGGCTTTTTTAAGGAATTGTTTGGCGAGATTTGGTTTGTCGCGTTGCTTGGTGCTTTGAGTTTTGGGGGCGGGGTGATTGTTTTTCGGGGCCTCACCGATGTGGTGGACAGTATTAGCCGGCTTTTGTCAGGGATTATTAAACTGTTACTACCCTTCTTGTTGGTGATGACGGTGGTCTTTTTAGTGGCGCTGCCCTTTACCGGTTTAGAGATTCTTTGGTCAACCAACCAAGGCACCCTGTTGTTGATGGTCCTTACGTTTATCTTGTTATTGTGTCTGAATGCGGTTTATCAAACGGGGGCTGGGTCGAGCCCATATCCCTCGTGGCTCCATCATGCGATCACTGGGGCTCTGTTTACGTTACCGGTTTTCTCGGCCCTAAGTTTCTATGGGCTCTATGCGCGGCTTGATCAGTATGCTTGGACCGTGGTGCGGTACTGGGCGTTCGTTGTTTGGTTAACCTTGTGCCTGTTCTCTTTCGGCTATGTGCTTGCCGTGATCAAACGCCGTGCTGCCTGGCCGACAATGATGGCATCGGTTAATTCAATTCTCGGCGTATTCGTTATTGTGGTTTTACTGCTGAGCAACAGTCCTGTTCTGGACTTTCGTAAGCTGTCGCTTGCGAGTCAAATGCATCGGCTGACCTCTGGCGCGGTGTCGCCGGAGGACTTCGATGATCAATACCTTCGTGCCGAGTTGGCAAGGCCGGGCTATCTGGCGCTACAGGAATTGACAGAGCAGGACCCGGTGCTGTGGGCGCGGCTCAAAGACGGCAGCGATCTACTTGGTGAGACAGCTGGCGCGCAACCTGGCAACCTCGAGGCAAGAGACCCAAGTCGATTAGCGTCCCTGCCGCGACAAAAAAATGGGGCGCTTGTGCTGGCGCCAGCAGACCTTGTTTTACCAACACCCGTGGCGGTGGCGATCAACGCCTTGATGGCAGCCGAGGCGGATACGTCGGCGTATGTCCTTGCGGTCGACTTTGACCAAGATGGCCAAACAGAATATGCAGCCCTGTTGTTTGGACCCGCGGGCGCGCGTCAAGATGGCAGTTACTACTTCAAAGAAGCGCGCGGCGTCTGGTTACGCAAGGCCTTAAGGCGCTCTCGGAGCAGCGGCGTTTTAGAGTTTGATCAAATCCAACAAACCCAAGCGGTACTCGAGCCTGCGCGGCTGAGCAATCTGGTGCTCGGGCCTTGGGTGTTTAAGCCGGATTAGGCCCGGGTTACGCTCGCACCGATTGATGACGGTTATTCAAACACCTGGAATGTGAGCTTATGGGCTATAACCGGGTATCAGCTTGATAAGCCCACGATCGAGCACTGCCTGAACCGCGCGATGAACCCCTTCCTCGGCCATTTTTTTCGCCCGTTCGGTCGACGGCACAAAGGCGCCTGCGATGATCATATGAAAATTTAAAATAAAGAGTACTGCCAGATCGTAGCGCTCGGTAATGGTTTCTAAAGCAAGATCCTGAACGCCGAGCTCGACCAACGCGGCATGGTATTCTGCCAGGAGCGGCGCTTCATGGGCGCGCCGGGTCTCAACCGTCCAACTGGAGGTAGTCATCCAGGCTAGGTCCTGCAGAGGATTAGACACCATCATGTTTTGCCAATCGATCATCACCACCGGGTGCTGACCCCGCGCGGGATCGCCAAACATAGCGTTGTCCATACGTGCATCGCCATGAATAAAGGTCATTGGCCCGTCGCCCATGCGTTTCATCAGCGCTTTGAGGCCGGCGACATAAGCCGGCATCGCCTCGCCCATGGCGTTGTCAAAACAGTGCGGGAAGTTCGTCATGGCGGCCTCCCAGCATCCTAAGAATCCTGGGAGGAAGGGTTCGATGTAGGCATCTGAGGCGATGGTGAGCATCTCAGGAAACTCAGTTGCCCAGCTGCTAAAAAACCGGGCATGCAGGGGCGCAAGGGTGGCAACCACTTGCTTGGCTTGCTCAAAACTGATCCCGGTCACCTGATCGCCCACTTGGTAGTGCCTTAAATCTTCTAAGACAACAATATTGGCGCCAGAAGTTGGGTCCATTGCTGCGAAAAAGCAGGTTGTGAGCGGGGTTTGAACCTGACTTGCGATCTCGTTGAAAAATATCACCTCACGTTCATACATTTTGGTGTTGTTGGCGATGGCACGATTTTCAGGATTACGATGGGCGAACTTAATGACCAAAGAGGCCGGCCCTGCATTGCTCGGCGCATAGGTTAGCTCAAAACGGGCGACTTCCCCCACGACACCAACAATATCGCCGATGGGGGTCTGTTGAACGGCAACCACCTGCTGATCGGGAGTGAGCGTGCCGTGGTTTTGTAAGGTTGCGGTTAACCATTTTGGCTCAACGGCGTCTGGTGTATGCGGAAAGTCTGATTGCATTGGTGTTTGCTCTAATGATTAATGTGAAGTGAGGCTCGGGTGATCCTGCAGCGCGCTGTCCAGGCCCGCGCCCATGAGATCGATAAAATTATCCCGATAGAATCGTTGACGGTTCAGGTCACTGACGCCCGTCAGTTGATCCTCAAAGCGTTTGACCGGGTTGCGGCCGCCTTCGACATGGGGGAAGTCGGATGAAAATAACAACATGTTGGGATCACTGTTGTTGAGTATCCAACCGGTCGGCTCGTGGCTATAGGGCGTCACCCGAAACTGCCGCTTGGCATAATCGCTCGGCCGCATGGAGAGTTTTTGCAGACGCGCCTCGCCCCGTCGGAAGGCCTCAAAGCCTGCGTCCATGTAGGCCAGCCAGCTTGGCACCCAGGCCGCGCCGAGTTCAATCGCGCCGAATTTAAGGCGCGGGAAACGTTCTAAAACACCATCGAAGATGAGCGCTGTCATGGTCTGCCAAATTGACAGCGGAATGCTCATGAAGGATAGCCCCGTAAAGTTTTCGTCGCCGCCGTGAAAATCAAGCACCCGCTCGCCGCCATTATTGGCATAGGCCGCCGCCATTTTCTCTTCGCCGCCAACATGAAATAAGACGGGCAGGCCGGCTTCTTCGAGCAGCGCCCAGAGCGGATCCAGACCCCTGTGACTGGGGCTGTGATGCGCCGGGCAAGCAGATGGAACGACCAGGCCGCGACAACCCAACTCGATGGCCTCGATTGCAATCCCTGGCGCTGCGTCTAAATCACTGAGGGGCACGTAGCCCGTCGCCAAGAGTCTTGGGTCCACCGAGCAGAAATCGCTGTTCATGCGGTTATGCGCTTGCGCTGCGGCTTGCGCAAGGGTGGGGTCCTTTTCATCCAAACCAAAATTGCCCAAGGCCGCGGTGGTGAAGACCAATTGACTGGTGAACCCGAGTAAATCAAGCGTTTTCGGGCGGTCTTTGGCTTCAAATGCGCCCAGCGCCAAGTGATTCTTCCGCAGCATTAACTGCGCGGCGTCTTCAGCCCGAAAACTTGGGTCCGATTGCAGGGCAATCGCCTTTTGAAGGTCCTGACTCACCGTGATGGGTTTATTGGCGGCTTTGATAAAGGCATCGACGGCGCTGGGCGCCAAATACTCAAGAATCTTATCAGGCAACTCCATGACATGAGCGTCTGCGTCGTGAACCGTTCGGCCTTCGATGTATGCCATGCGCCTGCCTATCCGTTATTGTTATGGCTTGAGAATAGCGCGACAAGCCCGAAACACAAACCACCCATTCGTGTCTCGAACGCAAGGTCAATGCAGACTGGCGACCCGCGAGGCTCCGGAGTGCAGATCATAGAAACTCAGCGCGCTGTCTGGTCGTGCGTGATGTGATGTCCTTACAATAAAGGTCTTCTTGCCCAAAGACCCCGCAGTGTTTCAGCCCGAAAAAAGTGATTGCCTGTGTTCGGTGATCGGGGGCTTGGATTGTCATCGTTTTGGGCGGGCCAAGGGCATAAAAGCGGCCGTAGGCGGGCGCCGCCTTCAACACTCGCCGCCCAAGCAACCCCGCCCTGACAAGGCCCCAACTCGCAACCCCAGGGGCAGACGAGTAAACTTTTTGGCTGTCGACGGATCGTAACGCTTAAACCCAATCCGCATGAACCGCGAGGACGCACAAAATGAACGAAACCTACACGCTGTATGGCGCTTATGCATCCTATTACACCGCCAAGGTTCGCAGTTATCTTAGAAAGAAAGCGATTCCATTTGTTGAACGCTTGCCGAGCGATCCCATGTTTCGTAGCCAGGTTCGACCCGCCTCGGGCAGTCACCGGATTCCGCAACTGCAGACGCCGACGGGTGAGGTCTTGCAGGACAGTATTACGATTGTCGATTTCTTAGAAGCGCGGTTTCCCCAACTACCGGCGATTCCGACGACACCGAACCAACGGGTTTTCGTGCACCTCATGGAGCTTTTAGCCAGCGAAGGGCTCTTGTCGCTTGCCTGGCAGCATCGGTGGTTGTTTGAAGAAAACAAGCCCTTTATCACGTTAGATTTTGGGCGTTCATTTCGGCCGCAAGGCTCGGACGCCGATCTTTTGAAATATGGCGCGTTGATTTCGGGTCGAATGACCAGTTACGGATTGCCGCCGTCAACTGAGTCGGTCAGAGCGGCGTTAGATGATGAATATCGTGCCCTGCTGATGCTGCTTGAAGCACATTTTTTGCGGCACCCATACTTTTTAGGCGGCCAGCCAACCCAAGCGGATTATTCGATTATGGGGGCGCTCCATGCGCACTTAGGACGAGATCCGGCAGGGCTTCGGATGATGCAAAATCATGCGCCTCGAACGGTGCGTTGGGTTGAGCAGATGCTGCTGCCAGAGATTCAATCACCGGAGTTCTACTCGACCGACATTTGTTTAGCCCCGGATGACCTGATTCCAGAGACCGCGCTAAACCTGTTGCGGCATTTAGCCGATGCGTATGCCGAGAATTTCTTATTGGGCGCCCGTGGCTGGAATCAGGCCGTGGCAAAACTGGGGGTGGCAGCAATGGCTGAGCAGCTTTCAGAAAATGACCAACCGGTGCTCGATCGGTTTTCAGTTCAAGTTGATGATGCGGTTTTTGAGCACCCAATCCAGGTTTATGCCGAGTGGCTCGCCCAGCGCAGTCGGCGTTTTTTCCAAGATCTACCCGATGGTGATCAAGCGTCCGTTTGTGGCCTGTTGGCGCATCCGATATTGGTCAATTTGTTAACCACGCCGGTGACGTATCCACTTGTGCGGCGGTCCCAGCGTTTTCAAATTGAAGGTTGAAAGGTTAAGGAGTTCGTTTGGGCACGGGCCTTAAGGTTGCCGCTGAGGCAGTATTAGCAGATCAGCGCCCACCTGAGAATGCGGCAAGATTGTTCGACCCAAAGCCATGGATGCCTGGATTTTATGCGGCTTAACTCAGTCGTGACCTTCTGTGATTGAAGCATGTGGGCGAGATCAAGGGATTACCGAAAAGCTGAAATAATCTTCGCCGCGGCGCGCTCGCATTCTGGGCCCATTAAGTGCACGCCATCGATCCCGGGGAGCGTCATGATTTGGGTAATCAGTTCCTGACAGATTTCGATCCCGGTTTGAGCGGGTTTTGCGCTGTTTTCCAATCGCTCGACAATCGCATCAGAGATGTTGACGCCCCATAAGTTTTTTCGCATCCAGTCGGCCTGCTTCGCAGATTTTAAGGGGCCTAGTCCGATGAGAACTTTTAAATCGTCTGGTTTTTCATGACGAAGTAATAGATCGGAGTAGCCTCGGATCACGTCGATATCGAAGCAATACTGGGTTTGGACGAAGCGTGCGCCAAGCGCTATTTTGGCCATGAGCGCGGTGATGGCCTCGGGATTTTTTTGGTGTTGGTAAAGGTCGTCTGCCGCACCGGGATACAGGGGTTTAGGCGTGTCGATGGCGCTGCCATCAGAAATGGTGCCTTGGCTAAGGTGGGTCGCGAGTTGGATTAATCCTGTGCCGTTATATTCGTTAACCGCCTTTGGTCCATCGGGCGCGGGCTGGTCCCCCGTTAAACACAGCACTTTGTTCACATCAATTGAGAGGGCGCCCAAAAGTTCTGATTCAATTGCAATCCGGTTTCGATCTCGACCGGTCAATTGCAGGATGACATCGAGGCCTTTTCGCTTGACCTCTGCGGCGACCAGCAAGCTCGACAGCTTGGTCTGACAGTTTGGCGAATCCGTAATGTTAATGGCGTCAGCGAGTCCCACAAGCGGATCTATTTTGCCAGCGGATCGCGCAAGGTCCGTCGAAAGGTTTGGCGTTGTCTCGGCGGTAAACAAGAATTCAGATTCAGTAAACATGATTACAATCTCGGGATGCGTTTTTGGGGGTCGTAAAAAGGGAGCGGACAGAGTTCAGCTTGAAAATCACCGGTTTCCGTTCTCAAGCGTAGTGCGACATCAGGATCTATTGGGCGGTCTAGCCGGATGATACCGATACCACAATCCAAACTGGGAGACCAAGCGCCGGCGGTGATGGCGCCGAGCGAGTCGCCGGCTTCGTTCATCAGGCAGTCGCCCCTGATGGGTTTGACGTCGTGCGACCGAAGTCCCATTACCCTGGTTGCTCGTCGATCGGTTTCAAGCAAAGCCCTTCGGCCAATGAAGTCATCCTTGCTTAAGTCGACGAACTGTCCGAGGCCTAATTCGAAGGGGTTTAAACTTTGATCAATATCGGTGCCGTAGTCTAGGATGCCGGCCTCCAGTCGCCGAATGTGCATTGAGGTCACATCGGATGCCATTAATTGAAACGGGGCGCCTTCGCAAAGCAGATACTGCCAGAGGGCTTCGCCATTAAAATCATCGTCCTTGGAATAAATCTCGAATCCTCTTTCGCCCGTCCAGCCAGACCTTGATATATAGCAGGCAAGACCATTGATCTCCGCCTCAGTCACCGCGTAGTAGGAAAACGCGTTGTGATCGATGCCCGTTACAGCCGTCATTAAATCCAGTGCCGTTGGGCCTTGTACTTGTAATACCCAAGAATTGAAGTCGCTAATCGATGCGTCTAAGTCACCCAGATTTGCATTGGCCCAATTTAGAAAGTCACCGTTGCCTTGGACATAGAGGAACTCCTGGTCGTTCGGGCGCATCAATACGCCGTCCATCAGAACGCCGCCCTGATGGTTGCACGCGAGTGCATAAACGGCTCTGCCGACTTTTAGTTTTTTAACATTGCGGGTAAATAGTTTCTGCAAAAATGCGGCTGCATCTTTGCCAGTGATTCTAAGCGGCGTTTCAGGGACATCGTAAAGACAAGCGAAGGTTTTCAAATGCTGGTAGTGCGCAACCTCGTCGTAGTTTGAACTGATCGGATACAGCCGCTCGTTGTAGATACCATAGCGGGTTTCGGGCCGATCGTTGCACGCAAAAAACGGTGACTTCTTAAATCGGTGATCAGAAACGGGTAGAAAAGAAATCGCCATCAGGCCTCCTGTTTTGGATATCAATCCTTGCGGGCCGTCATGTGAGCCCTGGTTTTTCGACAAGCTCAGGGCTGTAAGATTGAGGCGCCTTGACGAACCGAGAATCTAGCACTTTTGCTTCATGCAGCGCTAGATGCCGCAGCGCAAAAAAAGCGGCGCGCTAATTTTGCGTTTAGGGAAAGTAGGGTAAGCGTCGAGCGAGGTATCAAGATCTTGTTTAAACTGAACAGGTTGCTGTTTGACGATAACAAGTCATCAAAGGTTGCTCAAAGGAACGGCGAGGTAACAAGGGACAAAATGGTTTGGTGTCGGCTCAATGGCTGAGGGGCGCCATAAAGGCCGCCCTTATCGCGCGAAGAACCGCTCGGTCAGGATATCGTGCTTGGGGGGTCGTAGTCGGTGAGCCGAGTAATGGTCATTTTCTCAATCAGTTGCTGGGGTAGATCACCGAGGGCTTTTCGTTCTGGTGAGCCGAAATACGCCGCCTCCAGGACATCGATTGCAGCTTCTGTTTCAAAGCCCCTAATCCAAATAAACGTGTTGGTGTCGAGTGCTTGCCAGGCGCCGTGGATCGTCATGCCCAAGCGCTGGTGCAGCGGTCGGATATGGGTTTCGAAGACCTCAATCCAAGCAAGCATCTTGCCAGGATGGATATCATATTGCCGCAGTTGAAAAATCATTAATTCAGGTTCCAGGATGGATTCGTAGGGTTTCAAACAGCCCTCAGGGCACCTCACAAACCTTGGGTTCAAGATCGAGTGCGGCAAGCAGGCGACCAAAGCCGATGAATTGACCAATCATCATGCCGAGTTCGAGGATTTGCTCGTCGGTGAACCCGGTTCGCATTCGGTCAAAAAACGCATCATCCATACTGTGGTGATCGTTAGCCAATCGTTCGGCGTATTCCAGCGCCAAGCGCTCTTCATGGCTAAATGAATTACTGCTGGCATCAAGCTCTGAGATTTTTGCCTCGGTCAGCTTTGGGGTTTCTCCTTCTGCAACCTGCAGAAGCCTGGCGTTGAGTCAGGTAAAGCAGTCGTTGAGTCGAGCAACCTTTAGGCGAACCAGTTCAATCAGGGCCTCATCAAGACTATGGCCTTGCCGAGCTGGGAGGTAGAACGAAAAATAATTTTTGAAAAAGGTCGGGGCATTGGCAAGTCCGCGTGTGAGCGCGGTGTCGCGACCGGCGGCTTCCAGGGCTTTGACTTGGGCCAGGGTTTCCGGTGGCAGGGCCGCATCTTCGAGTAATTTAATTCTGGGCATAAAGATCCTCCTCGTTCTTGAGTGTAATCACTCATTTAGCGAGAAGCTAGTCGCGAGGCTGTATTTTGGATGGGGCTGCTGAAGACGAGGTTAGGGCGCCTGTCGGTTTGGAGCTCGGAGTAGTCAGGCTTTTTTTCCTGGCATCATCGCTGGGAAGAGCGCGCGCACAAAAACAAATTGTGTGGACTTGTGGACCCGTGGTCTGGTTTGACTCAGACGATAAACTCCGGACAAAAAAAGGCCCCGTAAGGGGCCTTCTTCTTTGCTAACTACAAGATCTTAGAGTGTGAATCGGAGTGAGACACGGTACTGTCTTGGCGACTGATAGGCTGTGGTCAAACCTGAGTAGGGGTTGATCCCACCTCGAGGCTCAGTTTCATTGATTTCAGTGGGCTTCTGCATGTTCAGAATGTTGAAGATATCCAGAGACACGTCTAGTTCACTGTCACCCATTTCAAAGGTGTACTGTGTGTTGACGTCTAAACGGAAGACATCTGATGTCGTGCCAAGGCTGCCACGAGGTGTTGGTTCGCCATCACAAAAGAATGACTCATCGCCATAGGCTGCAGCGAAACCATCCGTTGGATGCACACCGAAGCAATTTTTTGGACGACCTGAGATCCAACTTGCATTGGCGCCCAGCTGCAAAGAGCCGTTGCCAATATCGGCGAACCGGTAGTAACCAAATGCCTTGATCGTATGCTTACGATGGTTCGGCAAATCGCCATAGCCGTAATCGGTGAGACCCGGCTGGTCGAAGTTGGTGGTTAAGCCAGCATCATCCTGCCCATTGTCTGATCGAACGTACCCTTCGTTGTTACCTTTGCTGGACGCTAACGTATAAGACGTACTGAGGTACCAGTTCTCGCCCATCTTGCTTGCGGTCATTTCAAGCGCTCGATACTTTCGCTTAGCACCTGGGTATTGCAGCACGTCCGACGACAAATCAATGAACTCGTCCTGTTCGGGAATAAAAATCCGCATGTCGTTACCAGGGTTGGTCAAAACATACTGATGAAAGCCGGTGAAAACCTCTTCAACCGTACCGCCCGCCATTTCTTCATCCCAGGAACCTGCGGCGTTATAGTATCGAATTACACCCGCATCGATGGCGACGTCTTCAATGGATACTTTAAGGTCTCGGACCATGGCTTTGATGCCAATGTTCCAACCAGAATCCATTAACTTATCGTATCCAAGAACATATTCTTCCTGATACATGGGTTCGATGTTGGCATCTGTTACCGAGCGCGTGTCGGGTACGTCACCGTCGGCAAAAACTTGGGTCTCTAGAACAGCGCCCAGGTTGGTCGGTACATCGTACTCATCAGCACTGACCCCATCCCATGCATAGTAGGTGTGGATATAGGTTTCTCCTCCAGAAAGGCGAATGTTTGTGTTCGCGGCGACGGGTAGATAATACCGACCAAACGACCCAAAGATTTTCGAGGTGCTATCGCCGGTTGGATCAAAAACAGCAGAGATTCTAGGCGCCAATTGATCATCGACTTTGATGAAGGGTGCGCCAGCTGAGTTCATGTTATTGAACGACTCGTTTCGTAAACCGAGTTCAATGGTGAGGCGGTCATTAACATACCAAGTGTCCTGAAGGTAAAATGAGTCAGATTCGGTATCAAAGCTGCCGCCGATTCTGTAGTCGCGATATCGTGCGTTCGGTACGGGATTATCCTCACTGGACCACGCTCGGTTTGAATTATAGATCCCGGTTGGATCCCGCAAGATGTACAAGCCGCCTGGAAACTGCGAGTTATTGGTCGCGGTTGTGACCTCGTTATCGATTCCCAATTCGATCAAGTGATCGCCTAGGTCAAAAGATAAGTTTGCGCGCAGCATCTCGCGCTTGTCCTGTCCGATTTCAATGAGCGCAAATGGCGAAACGCCAATGTATTCAAACCCGGCGTCAGGAGACCAATTGATAACCGTTGGGATGGTATCCGTTGAACCCAGGGTTGTTCGGTTGGCTTCGTTCTCGCCATAGCTCACAGACAATTCGACATTGTCGCCGAACCGACCGGTATAGGTTGCAATCCAGTTGTCACCGCCGCGGGAGTAGATGGTGGTGCCAAAGTAATCGCCGACGGCATCGCGAATGTTGCTGCCATCTTCATCTTCTTCATAGGTATAGTTGTAAATATCTTCTTCGTAATCCGCCTCATCACTGAAAGCGGTATATTCGAAGTGGTGATTGTCGGTGATGTAGGCGTCGAGTTTCCCGCCCCAAAACGTTGAGGAATTGTCACTGAAGTAGGCGAGGCCGCCTAACTTGCCATAACTTTCGAACTCATTTGCAACTTCAGAGCCGAGTACGTAGAAAAATATTTTGTCCTTCCAGATTGCACCAGAGGCCCAAAAGTCATACGTCTGACCTCGGCTAACATCTTTGTCATTATAAGCGCCATAAGTGTCTTTACCGGTGGTCGCGAGTCCAGACTGATAGGCGTTGACCCCCATCTTGAACTCATTGCTACCGCTCTTGGTGATGGAGTTGATAACCCCGCCGGTTGAACGACCATATTTCGCGCTGTAGCCACCTGTCTTGACCTGGATCGTGTCATAGAACTCGAAGGGGACCGTTGAGAACCCTAGACCATTTCGGAAGTTCGTTGTGTTAAGACCGTTGATATAAGAAGTGTTCTCAGCAACCGATGACCCCGCAAAAGACGTGTTGCTACCAAAGGCGTTGTCGCCTCGGATGACGCCCGGTGCAAGCAAGGTGACAGAACTCAAGCTACGGCCAACTGGCAGTTCTTGGAGTTCCTCTGTGCTGATGACCAGTCCAGATTCCGCGATCGCAATATCAACGGCTGCGACGCGTGCGCCCTGAACGATGAGTTCTTCCATCGCTGAACCCATGGTCAGCGACGTCGAGCTCCCCAGCTTAACTTCGACGATCTGCTGGTCGATGACGCTCCCACCTTCGGTGAGTGTGACGGTGTATTCGCCGGGCGGTAGATTTCCAATTCGGAAACTGCCATCTGATGCGGTAGTGCGATAGACCAGTCCACGGTCAATATTTTCAACGGCAACGTCGGCTGCCGGCGTGCCAACAATGCGGCCTCGTAACAGGCCCGTGGTGTCGTCGGCGATTGCTGTTAAAGCAAGACCTGCTGCGCCGAAGGCGAACAAAAGTTTGCTAATAAATCTCAACGTCATAATAACCCCCTATTTTAAAACTCATTCTGTGTTGCTTTTATTTTGAAGACATTTTGAGTCAATGATTGATTTGATCATGGCCTCAGCCAAACGCGCCTCTGCTTTTAAACAGCTTTTATCAACGCGTTTATAGTGAGGGTCTCCAGAATGTTAAATAAGGACCGTATCTCAGTCAATCTAAATTTATGAATTAAATCAATTTTTTTGGGCATCGATTGAGCCGCAAAAATGGGTTTTCTCGCGTTGTTCTCAACGCCTTGGATTCGAGTCGGTGTGACACCGGTTAGATCGATCGTATGCCAAAGCCGCCTGTTCTGAGTCCGATCCTTGGCGCGCTCACGGCGTGATTTCTTAAAAGAAAACTTCCTTTGGATAAGCGGCATCAATAAAGGATGCGGCTGTATCGCGATCGCGAGATTTTTGCCTGAGCACAGCAAAAAAGCGTCGACTCGCGCCAGCTAAAGGCAATAAGGCCGGTGATTGCCAGTGGTTGTTGCCCAGTATAGCTTGACCGAGGAGCATTGGATTTTGTCTGTTGACGAATGCCGTTCTCGATGGCGTATATCCCGCGGTCTTTATAAAAATTTGAATGAGGCCCTGGTGTTTGAGAAAACGAGTATCCTCCGGCTGTCGTTGCGGCCTTTTCTGGATAGGGTTCTATTTAGCCGAACTCTGACATCTTTTGTGTTTCGCTGTTATCCAAAGATCCAGCTTGACGACAAGACTGGGCTTGGGTTTAATGTGCGCCTGTGAAAGACAGCTTGGAAACAGGCGCGTCAAAAAGACAGTTCAAAATGGCCAGATAGCTCAGTCGGTAGAGCAGAGGACTGAAAATCCTCGTGTCGGTGGTTCGATTCCACCTCTGGCCACCATTTTCCTCTTTTCAAAGCTTCTAACGCCTTGTTCAGCCTCGGTTTGTTTCGAATTGGCTGGATGTGCGTAGACAAAATTGAAGACACTGAAGCATCCTTCTTACACCTACCGAAAAGGTGGCGTGTATTAATTTTCTAAGGCTGCACCTCAAAATTTAGCGGACTTCTACGCTAAACCTAGAATTGGTAAATCATTCCGTACTTAGTCACATCGTCATGCCAAGACAGCCTAGCGGTCACTATCAGCAAGACGAGAGGACGACTCATTTGGGCGTCGTCTGCAACAGGCTGATGCGCCTGCACCGCATCCGTTAGTTTCTCCACGAGCGCAGTGAGGTTCAAAGCGCCAGACGATTGTGGGTGTACTAGGGTCGTACTGATCTTTAAGGGGCAAATCAAAAGGCCAGAACCGATATTCCGTTATCAAGGTCAAGGTCTGCAGTGGATCGCATTGGATCAACGAGGCCCATCACGGGCTGAATGAACCATCAATCAAAGCGGTAGCGGCGGTCTTGTCAGGCGCCGGTTGGGGAAAATGGATCCCCTTCTAAGGAGTCGGTTTATGCGCCGCCAGCACGGTTCATAATGGTGGGCGCTTCGTGTCCTGCAACGAATGGGACAACGCGTGGGTCGGGACTAAGTGCCAGGCCTCGTTGGCTCTGGCACTGGGTCCTCGCCCCAGGTTTCATGCACCTTCAAAGTCAAATTGTTCAGTTGTGACCGAAGCCTGAGCGAGCGGTGCGTAGCGTGGTCCGGCAACCAAATCCGGCGCAAAATCCTCATTGATTTGCGCCAGCACCTCGGTAGGCAGATCGATGGCTGCTGCATCAAAGTTGTCTTGAAGATGTTGAAGGTTGGTCGTTCCAGGAATTGGCACGGCGCCTTTGTCCTGCGCAAGGGTCCAGGCAAGGGCCAGCTGGGCGATGGTACAACCCAGGTCGCCGGCATATTGCCGCGCCTTTTCCAAGAGCCCCAAGTTTGCCGAGAAGTGTGGGTCGGTGAAGCGCGGGAAAGTGCGCCGCAAATCGGTTTCATGATACGCATTCGGATCGAGGGGTTCATCCGCCAGATAGCCCCGTCCAACGGGAGAAAAGGGCACAAAGGTCACGCCCAGTTCTCTGCAGGCATCGAGCACCGCGATTTCTGGGTTTCTTGTCATGAGCGAGTATTCAGACTGCATGGCTGAGATTGGGTGCACGGCATGCGCCAAGCGAAGCGTATCGGCCGACATTTCTGACAAACCAATCATTCGGATTTTTCCTTCGCTAACCAGATCAGCCAGCGCGCCAACTGAGTCCTCTATGGGGACATTTGGGTCCGGGCGATGCATGTAATACAGGTCTATGACCTCGGTTTGCAATCTTTCTAAGCTAGCTTCACAAGCACGTTTGATCGTCTCTGGCCTGGCGTCGAGTAACCGCTTTCCATCTTTGAAACCCATGACGCATTTGCTAGCCAATACAAATTCATTGCGGCGTCCTTTGAGGGCCTCACCGATCAGCTTTTCATTATTGCCCAAGCCATAAATGGTTGCTGTATCCAGAAAATCGTAGCCAATATCGATTGCCCGGCGTAAAAAATCGACGGCGTCTTTTTGTGCCTGGGCTGGTCCATAGGCATGACTCAAATTCATGCACCCGAGTCCAACGGGGTGAACCGCCGAAGATCCTATTTTTCGTTTAGCAACTGTCATGGTATTCCTTTTTGGTCTCTGCGCTTTGATCTGGTTAGCTGCGCGGTTAACCGCTGAATGTCTGTAGGTGAGGTTAGCTGAAAGGTAACCCCATTGTCAGTAGGGTGAAGGCGCGTTGAAACTTGGCGGGAAATATGAGCTGTCTCAAGTGCCCTGACTGAGTGATACCCGACGCGGGATCACAGAAGATGATGCAACAACGACTAAGGCTGACGCAATGCCCTCTTTAAGCTTCAAATGGGCAGGAATAGGAGGGAGTTTAGGGAATCAACGCAATCCAAGGGGTCACGATGTCGGTCTGATTTAGTTCATTACGCCTGAGGCTCATAGGGCAACACGCGTCTGTGGTGATTTGGGGATTCAGACGCCCCTAGCTGCCTTTGGGCGGCTGCTTCATTGCTTCAAGCCAGGTGCGCAGGATCCTGCTAACGCGGTCATCGAGTTCATTCGGCTTGATTCCAACTCGCTTGGCGTAGGGTAAGCGGAAGATTCGATAGCCCCGCAAAAAGGAAGAGAGTGCCACTTGTAATGCGTCAAGATCATGACCTTTATCAATGTCGCCATCGATGACGTCCTGACGCAGTTGGCTGAGTTGCCCCTCGTACAGCGGCATTGGATCAACCGCATCATCGCCATCCAGCACGAGCAGCGCGCGTAGCATACTGTCGTTGCTATCATTGCTGGCGTTCGAGGCAAAAGCTCGGAGCCTTCTTGCGACGAATCCGGCTTCTGCTTTGCTTTTCGTATAAGCGTTTACGAATGCGTTAAATCGTCGATTGATGGCGGCGCGCAGGAGATCTTGTCTTGATCCGAAATAATGATAAATGTTGCCCCGGTTAACGCCTGCGCCCTCAGCAACTTGACGAAGATTAAGTCCTGCCAGCACGCCGTTTTTTTGGATGAGCTCAAGGGCAACTTCGATCAGGCGTCGCTCAGTTTCGGCCCGGCCTCGATTTTGTTTTATGGCTTTGTTGGATTGTGAATCTTTCATTGTGTTGGGCAGTGCCGCTCCCTGTATGTGTCTGACTTGCGGGATGCTTATCAGAACGTTAACATCTTGCCAGCAAAGTTTAGCATAGTGCTAAATTAATTGCCTCGGTTGCTCTGCGAGTAACTGCTAAGGCTCAGATTAATCAAGGTCCACACCATGACAACCAATGACCTCTGCGCCGCACTCATGCGCGCGCGTATAAGACGAACACGGTTAAGACTATCGCAAGCAGCCTTGATGTGTCTTTTCTTGGTCAGTTGCGGTGGTGGTAACGAGCAGACCGCGGCGCAGCGCGCGGCCATTGGGCAAGGTCTTTTTGCAACCGAGCATACAATAATTGATCGTCGCTCTGGTTCAAAAGTGAATTTGGGCCTGGCCGACAAGCCGCCCGCTAACCCAGAGCGCAATGCCTATTTCGGTGACCTACATGTCCACACGAAATATTCATTTGATGCTTATGCATTCGGGACATTGGCCAGTCCCTATGACGCCTATCGATTTGCTAAGGGTCAAGCCATTAAGCACCCCGCGGGTTTTGACATTCAGTTGCAAGCGCCGCTGGATTTTTATGGCGTGACCGACCACGGGTTTTTTATGGGCGTTTCCCCGGTTGCGGCTGATACGAGCACTGAATTTTCTAAATACGCCTTTGCAAAAGTTGTTCACGACCTTAATGCACCGGACAACATGGATCGGTGGAGTACGCTGGACCGGATGCGCAGCTTCGGTCTTGCGCGCGCTTTGGCGCTGGCGATTGTCGACGGAGAAGTTAGTCCGGAAGAACCATTGGCCATTACGCGTAACGCATGGGCGGATGCCATTAATGCCGCGGATGAGCACTACGACCCCGGCCACTTCACGACCTTTGTCGCTTATGAATACTCAACCACAGCGGATGACAATGGAAGCCTGCACCGCAATGTGATTTTTGAAAGCAGCGACCGGGTACCCGAGGTACCCTTTTCCCGTATGCACTCAAGAAACCCGGAGGATCTTTGGGATTGGATGGATACGCTGAGAGCAGCTGGCGTCGAATCGTTGGCTATTCCGCATAACGCCAATAAATCAAATGGTCATATGTTTAAGTTGTTTGATTGGGCCGGCGACCCTATCGATGACGAGTATGCGGTGAAACGTATTCGCAACGAACCGTTGGTTGAAATCACCCAGATCAAGGGTACGTCTGAAACACATCCAGCATTATCCAGTCGCGATGAATGGGCGGGCTTTGAACTGGTGAGCACAAGAGGCGTTGGAATGGGTAAGCCTGTGGCGAGTAAACCTGAAGGCAGTTACGTGCGAGAAGCCTTGCGCCATGGTCTGGAAATGCAAGCGCAAGGTGTGACCAATCCCTTTGCGTTTGGTTTTATTGGCTCCAGCGATACGCATACAGCGGCCTCACAAAATGATGAGTCAAACTTTTCATCCAAGCTCGGCCTCTTGTCGGCCGATGCGCAAGTGCGAGGCTCTGTTCCTTTTGGCTTTTTAGAAAGCCTGTTGATTGGCTTTCTGCCGGGCCAAAGCGTCGCCGAAGTTGACGGCGAACGTTATCTGGGTAGTCAGCAGACAGAATTTGGCGCGTCGGGATTGGCAGCGGTATGGGCAGAAGAAAATACTCGGCAGTCGATCTATGCCGCACTGCGTCGTAAAGAAACCTTTGCGACCTCTGGACCCAGAATGCGCCTGCGATTGTTTGCTGGCTATGATTTACCGGCAGACTTAACACAAAGGCCAGATGGGGTGGCTTATGCCTATGCAAACGGCGTCCCGATGGGTGCTAATCTTGAAGCGGCTTCTAGTTCGAATGCTATAAATGGACCGCGTTTTGCTGTCTGGGCGCAAGCTGATGCCAAAAGTGCGCCGTTACAACGACTGCAGATCATCAAAGGTTGGATCGACGCGGCAGGCAACACCCATGAAGACGTGATTGATGTGGCGTGTGCGGATGGTGTCGCGGTGAATCCGGAGATAAATCGTTGCCCAGACAATGGGGCCACGGTTAACTTAAGTGATTGCAGCTATCGGGCAAAAACCGGTAGCACTGAGCTGAACACCACCTGGTCAGATCCAAACTTCGACGCTAGCGAGCGTGCTTTTTATTATGCCCGAGTGCTTGAAAATCCGACCTGCCGATGGAATACGTGGGATGCGATTCGGGCAGGCACCCAGCCGCGCTCTGATCTGGCCGCGACCCTCCAGGAACGGGCTTGGTCTTCGCCAATCCAGTACGTGCCGGTTGCCGCCGGAGTCAAGGAAGCAATCCCAGCAAGGAAATAATGATCATGAAAACCTTAAAATTTAGAGCAAGTTGCTTAGCGGTGATCACCATGGGGTTACTCTTGGCGTCCTGTTCCGATGACCCGAATTTGAGTCTTCCTGAAGACCTGCACGCCAACGAACGTGTGATTGCCGCGACTGCTGATTTTGATGCTCAGTCCGCAGGTCAAAGCATTGTCCGGGGCTGGAATGTAAAAGTGTTTGAAACAGAAACCGAACTCCTCCTGCGTGAGCAATCGCCGTCCGCCACCACAAGCAGTAAACCGCCTGCGGTCGCTGTTAAAAAACCGATAGAACGCAAAGCTTACTTTGGTGATTTGCATGTGCATACCACTTACTCGTTCGATGGTTATGCCTTTGGTACGCTGGCCACACCGTATGATGCCTATCGTTTTGCGAGGGGTGAGGCGATTGCAAACCCTGCGGGTTTCAACATGCAGCTCACAAGACCGATGGACTTCTACGCCGTGACCGATCATGCAATGTTCTTGGGTGTGGTCAAGGCAGCTGCCGATACCAGCACGCAATTTTCAAAAAATGAATTCTCAGCGCCCTATCATGGGCTCAATGCACCTGAAAATATGGGCGCGGGCCTGCTTAGCATATTGAATCGTCTTAATACGTTTTCGTCGTTCTTGTCTGAGGCTGTGACGCAGACCACCTCCGGTAAACTCGATCGCGATGAAGTGCTTGGCGTGGTGAGGAGTGCTTGGCGTGATTCAATTGATGCGGCAGATCAGTTTAATGATCCTGGTCGCTTCACCACCTTTGCCGCCTACGAATATACTTCCAGTACTGCCGATATGGGCAACTTACACCGCAATGTCATTTTCAAAGGAACCGGCCAACTACCCCGAGAGCCATTCTCTCGGTTCCATTCTGTTAACCCGGAAGATCTTTGGCAATGGATGGATGACCTTCGAGCGAAAGGCGTTGAAAGTTTAGCCATCCCGCACAATTCCAACGGATCAAACGGACAGATGTTCAAGCTTGCTGATTGGGCCGGTGATCCGCTAGATGAGGCTTACACAGCGCAGCGCATCCGAAATGAACCCATTGTGGAAATCACCCAAATTAAGGGAACGTCGGAGACTCACCCGGTTTTATCATCGCGGGATGAATGGGCCGGTTTTGAAATTATGCCCTACCGGATCGCGACCAGTGCCTTAAGTCAGATGGAGGGCTCATACGCTCGAGAAGCGTTGTTAAACGGTATTGCACTGGGGCAGCAGGGCATCACAAATCCTTATCAGTTCGGCTTTATCGGCTCGAGCGATACCCACTCAGCCGCAAGTCAAAATAAGGAGTCAGACTTCGTTTCAAAGCTGGGCCTGATCTCAAGCACGGGCGAACAACGAGGCTCGTTGCCGCAAACGGGTCTTTCCGGCGAAATGAACTACCTGGTGCTGAAAGCCCTGGGGCGCGGCAATTCGCGATTGAGGATTAACGGCGATATCTACACCGCCGGGGCTGCCCCAACGTATGGGGCGTCGGGGTTGGCCGCAGCTTGGGCCGAAGAGAATACGCGGGAGTCGCTTTACGATGCTTTTCGCAGAAAAGAAGTGTATGCCACGTCCGGGCCGCGGATGCAGATCCGTCTATTTGCAGGGTTTGGTTTTGATGAGGACATGCTGACAGCAGCCGATGGGATTGAGCGGGCGTATGCTGGCGGTGTCACGATGGGCGGTGTACTGTCGGCGGTTAAGCCAGCTGGCGGCGAGGCGGTCAATGCGGGCGCAACGCCCAGTTTCCTGGTGATGGCGGCGGCCGATGCTGAGAGCGCACCGTTGCAACGTCTACAAGTTGTCAAAGGCTGGGTCGACGCAGAGGGTACTCACGAAGCGGTTGTTGACGTTGCTTGTGCCGGAGGCGCCGTCGTTAACCCAGACACAAATCGATGCCCCGACAATGGTGCAGAGGTTGATATCGGGAATTGCGCAATTAACGCTGAAACAGGCGCGGGACAGCTGTCAGCCTTGTGGCGAGATCCTGAGTTCAATCCAAATCAACGGGCTTTTTATTACGCCCGCGTGATAGAGAATCCGACCTGCCGCTGGTCAACCTGGGACGCAATTCGAGCAGGTGTTGCACCGCGTCCGGATCTGCCCGCGACCGTGCAAGAACGGGCCTGGTCATCGCCGATCCATTACCTGCCAGAATAATCTCATGTCTA
>ENA-OQVM01002341-OQVM01002341.1-marine-metagenome-genome-assembly--contig:-NODE-2341-length-22347-cov-4.401167_pt1 | contig 22347 bp, 24 predicted proteins | sample MGYA00237776_ERZ505498 | MGnify/ENA primary metagenome ERZ505498 (study PRJEB26159, sample SAMN06265151) | marine metagenome | isolation source: Helgoland LTER site | place: Germany:Helgoland, sampling... | reverse complement strand
GCAAAAAAAGACCCCCAACCGTTGCAGTGCGAAACCTAGCCGGGCTGGGGGTAGTTAACCGCCTCACAGGGAGGAGAGAGAAGCGGCTATTGGAAAATCCTAACGGAGTTTTTCTTGCTCCCTCTGTTCTAGTTTGTCCTTGGCACGGGGCGCTCGCAGTAGCGTACTTATACTCTGACGCCTTAGCGCACCGGGAGCGTCGTTGAAGAATGGCCGCACACGATCTTTGCCTTTTTGCAAATCTCTAAACTCTTGGCGAAGCTCCGCTTGAGCGGTGCGGTCTCTGTTGCGTGTGGCTTCGATATACTTTCTGCGTATCTTGCCGCTCTCGTTATTAAAGTATTGTTGCAACTCGTACTGTTGACCCTTCGTCCACTTGAGACTGTTGATCTCGCTGGCAGGTAAACCCATCGCATTGATAAGTAGACTTTTAACGTCAACTTCTCTGGGGTCTACGACGACAGTTCCAGACTTGGTTGTCATACCTTCAGTTGCCAGACGATAACTTTCGGCTACCGAGCGAATACCTTTAGGCGTGGAGTATTCAATACCCTTGAGTAGATCGCCTTGTTTATAATACTCCGCTGCGCGGAAGAAGTTGACGCCGGTTGTACCAGCGGGACCAACAGCGCCCATGATAATGTTTCGCGCCCCTTCTTCCCCGGCCTCAAAGTCAACATACGGCAGAGGGTGGAAAATCTTGGCTTGGTTTAGCTTGGTGCTAAGATCGAGACCGAACGTAGAGAACACACCACGCGACAGGGCTTGGCCTAATACGCCATCGTCGATATTTTCTTTGATGTAGCGCTCCATGTCCATCGGTTCATCGTCACCTACACCGAGGAACGTGCTGAGCCAAAAGGCCGTCGTCAGCAGTGGAACACCGGTAGCCCCAGCGCCCATTGCAGCGTGGCCCAAAGAGTACGCAAGAACGCGTCTACCAGCGGCTTTTACCTCTGGTGATTCGCCGAAGAACCCTTGGTTAAACGCGCTTGAGTAATGCCACGCCATAAGAAGCTGGTACTTGCGGTACTGTGTAACAACCTTGGGCAACGACTTAATCAACAAAGGAGCGTCTAGCTGAGAGAAGTTACCTTGAGTGTCTTCGACGACGGCAGTTGCATACTGCTCTGGCGTCATCTTCATCGCCGCGAGCTTCGTCGGATTGGCTCGCGCAGCATCATAGGCGGCGACGGCAGTAGAGATACGGTTTTGTGCCTCAACAAACTTAGCCACGTTATATAACTTACTTGTGATAGTGCCGAGTACATCCGATGTACGGTTTAAAACTTCAAAGCCTGTGTTGAAACGGTTGAACGACCCGTCTTCTTCCATACCTTGGTCGATCAAATTACGATCTTGGAGAAGTTGCAGTAAGGCGCGGTACTCTTGTGGAACTTTCTGGAGATCAATCTCAGTCTCCATGTTCAGTCCGATTTTAGCAGCGGCCCTAGAATACTTATAGCCTCGGAACATAGCGCTCCAAGCGTTGCCGTAGTTACCGAAGTCACCAGCGATCCGTGGCACAGAGACCATCATCGGCTGAGTTGCGTTAGTTAAGTGGTACCCCACACTGGTTAGCAGCATATAGACTGAGTTCATTGTCGAAATGCGGTCTTGGATAGGCGTTTCGTTTCGGGTCAGCGTGTTTCGGTAGTGACCGGCTATGCTGTTAAAAGCGCGTTGCTTGGCAGGGTCTCGTCCCTCACCAGTTTCAACGAGCGTTTGATTGCCAGCTTCGGCAAAGGCCGTGTTAACTTCGGTTCCATTCTCCATTTGCGCGATAAGACTGGCCTCGGAGTTAGCGTGGCTCAAGAAAGAACGCATCATGTTTTGTTCGTAACCCGCACGGTTAAGGCGCTTGGCTCCTGACGTACGCGCACTGCGCTCGTCCAGAGACTGGAAGTACATACCCCGTACCATTTCGCGGAACGCTGTCTTTGCTCCGCTGTCCATAGACGCGTCTTCGCTTGCCGCGAGCGCACCCATTACTTTCTCGTACACTTCTGGGTTAGATACGCGGTCGCTCTCTAGGTTTGGCGCTCGTTCCGACGCCTGCGAAAACGCATAGTTCTTTTTGTTTTGATCTACGAATTGCTTGGCGGACCCCATTGTGTCAAAGAAGCTAACCACGTAGTGATTGCGGTCAGACTTGAGGTTTTCATAAAGTTCTTTTTGTTTCTTTGTGGCACCCTCGGCTGTTGCAGCACGTTCTGCTTCAATTAAGCGCCCAGATTTTAATTCTCCAGCGTAGTTACCGAAACGTTTTAGCGGCGCATATGGCCCTTCTAACGAGGCGTCTGTAAAGAACTTACCTGCGACGCCCAACTTCTTGGCGAGCGCGATTTTGCGTTGGCGCATACGCTCACCGTGCGCAAATATATCCGCAACAATTTTCTTTTCGTTGTCAGATAGCCGGTCGAACCGTGTTTTTTTACCAGAATTAACTTCTACTTTTTTGTCTGCAAACAGATCAGGGTGGTACTCTTTGGGGTCATAGCCCCATTGTTGATCGAACGTGGAATCACCCAAGAAGTTATTTACCGTTGTGAGGCGATCTGATTGAAGAGTTCTCGCTTGCTTTACTATGTCTTGAAATGACTGCTTTATTTCATTCCGCGTGGTTTCGACCTTGAGCATGGCATCGTACCAACGGCCCAACGCTGGCATACTTTCTCGGTTGTCACGGACTATGTTGTGTACGAACTTTACAGAGCCAGCGGCTTTCGTCGCTACTTCAACCGCTGTGTCAAATACCTTGACGGATGTATCACCACCAAGTTGGTCTCTAACAAATTCGCGATTAAACACGCCCATGCGAGCAGTTGTCATCGACGTCGTTGTCATAGGGTTTCGATTGTTTAGATCAGATATGCCGTGCATTAATTCTGCGCGAGCCGCACCATACGCCAGATCAACTACGTCCTGCGCAGTAAGCGTATCAGTCTGGGCAAACCCAATTTTATCGAGCGCGACTAAGAATAAATCCCGTAGCTTCTTGACGAAACGAGACACGGTGGAGTTCACACTTGGGTCAACGCCCGCGAGAGATGCTTCTTCTAAGAAGTAAGCTATTGTTTCTGCCAACAGGATAGAATCTTCCTGCATTGCCTCGGCGTCTAGCGCACGAGCGGCAAGCACTCGACCGACGGCTCTTCGCGCAATTTGACTTTCTAGTGTATCATCGCCTTGCTCAGACCAGTCTAAAATCTGACTGGCCAAGTCTTTCCGGTCTGCCTCTGGAATAATATTATCTATACCGACGTGGCTTCCCACTTCGTGAAGGAAGGCTGATTTCTCACGACCCGCAGATACGCGATCAAGAATAAAGTGCGCGTGAGGTTCGCCGTTGTCGTCTTCCATAACCCAGCCGTAAGGCTTGGCTTCCTTCAACCGCTGTACGTCAGTGTTTGGCACGTCGCCGTTTTCAATGGCTTGCAGAGCCTCGGCCTCTGTCTCAAACACATGGATACGCATGTTGGTTGTATTGCCGGTAAGGTTCTTAACTTCCTGCTCAAAGGCGGCGCGTGTAGACGGCTGCTCTGGAGCGACCGGTAGACCTAACTTGGGTTTGTTAACGAGTTTCTTTTTCTTTGGTTTAGTCTCTACGACTGTTTTGTTTTCTTGCTCGCCTGTAACAGCTTCTTGGCTCGGGGCGACATTTCCGCTCCCACTCTGTCCATCTCCTGTAGGGCTGGCATTACGTTCTGATCGAACGCTTTCTTCAGTTTCAACAGGTCGCCTCGGTTCGGCATCTTGAGTTGTTGTTTCATTGGTATCGCTCTCTTCCACTGTAGGTAACGTTGTTTCTATCTGCGCAATTTCTGCGCGAACTTGTTCCAGAGCGGCTTCTGGGCTTAGGCTTTGGTCAAGCTGAGCATCGAAGTATTGGCGCACTGTAAAAAAGACTTCGCGCTTCGCGGCTGCGCTGAGATCGACAAACGACATTGTGTCAGGAGATTTACCGCTGTCCCACACACCTTTAAGAACGGCGCTCTGCGACTCAACCGCTTCATCTATTTTCTGGTTTTGCTCCGCAGCAACCGCAGCCACTTCTTCATCTGTGGTAGTTCGGCTATCGGAGAACTCTTGGTCCTCTTTAGACACGCCAGTGTTTGTACCTTGACCTACAGAGGCTACGGTGCCCATTCCTTGTTCGGAGAAGATCGACGTGTTGGCGTTGTCCCCGTCGTCGGTAACATCACCTAAGTTAGCAGCTGATGACGGGTTCTGATCCGTTACGTCGGCTGTATCCGCAAACTCACCTGTATCCGTCTGCTCGGTCTCAACCGGACGACTTGCTTTAATTTGTTCTTGGCGTTGCTCTTTAGCGCGAGTTGATAGGCTCTCCGCTAGTGCTTTGACGGCGGCTTGTTTCTCAGCTTTCGGACTATTGCGCTTGACCGTGCCTTGGTTCTCCACGACCTTAGTCATCATACGCTCAATGGTTTTAGAGACGTTAGACTTACCTTGGTCTTTCGTATTCTGCCCGACACCAGCAAGTTCAGCGATCTTCGTAGCTAAGAACTCACCTCCAGCATACACTGTGTCGATGTCATACTGCTTGTCACCTGTGAAGCGATCCGCAATGACCTTAAATATCTTAGTCTGATCTTCGCTCAGACCCTCTGGCGCAGTTAGTGTAGCAGCGGCGTCGGCGACTTCCGCAGCGGCCTGCGTAGACGGCGCGGCCTTTGTCTCTGTTGACGCGTTAACAGGTGTAGGCGCTGGTGGATTGACGGCTTTATCAAGCGCCTCAGCGTACTTCTTACGATTAAATTTAGGTGCGTTCACCGCAGCCTCTAGGTCGTCATACTTACCACTGGCTATCCAGTCTTTACCAAACATACGCTCGGTCTGCTCGATGGCTTTGGTGCCACTGAGGGCTGGCTTATCTACTTCGGCTTGTTGCTTTTCTTGTTGTGTCTTTTGGTCGAAGTCCAGTTCGATCTGATCTTGGTTCTTTGCTTTTTCAGCTACGCGCCTTACTAGCTCCGCTTCGTATGCTTGGCTTATAGAGCCTTCTTGGGCCGCTACTTTGTCTTTGACAAATTTATCCCGAGCCTTCTTTACGGCTTTAGCTCCAAATATTCCACTGGCACCATCTTCGGTGGGTGTGTTTAGAATTTCAAGAAACTCTCGCCCTAAGTCAGAAGTACGGTCAGCGACAGACGCTTCAACGCCAGCGGCTATTTGTTTTCTAAACTCGTCGGTGTCAAATAGTTCACCCTCAGCACGAATGGCTTCATTGTTAGCATCTTGCCGTTCTTTACTTAATTTAGTTATGGCGTCGGCCTTGCGCTGCTGCTCATCATATTGCGCTTGAAGCTGCTCTGGAGTCGACGGATCATCGAGGTTCATCTGCAACTGTTCGCCGATATTGGCTTTCGCGGCCTCAGCTATTTCGTTGGTATCCGTTCCGCTCTGTTGTGGGCTTCGTAAAAGTCCGCCAACGGCACCGAGTTGCCCGCCACCAATAGCACCAGCCAAGACAGAAGTTGGGTCAAAGAACCGAGATTCTTCCAAGGAGTACCCAGCGCCCAAGTCTTCAAGTCCAGTCTGAACGCCTTCAGTAACACCTTCAACTGCTGCACCTTTACCCGCTCCGGTAACAACACCGCGTTTACGCGATTTGGATGCTGCGTCCATAAGACTTTTAGCTGGTCCCATGCGAGCCAAGCCCGCTGTAGCAACGTCGGCGACGCCTTCCATAAGGCCAGCGGCGGTGCCGTAGCCGTAAACTTTTCCAAGGTTGATGTCGTCAATACTCTGCCCAGTATCCAAAGCGCGGTCGACGGCTCCACCATATGTGGCACCTAGTTCTGTACCAACAGCTTGCGCACCAAACCCACCATAACCACCGACTTTACCAGCTTTAGTAATTGCAGCTTGAGAGCTATCCGCAAGTAAATCTTTACCCGCTCGTTTTATGCCCTGCTTGACGACCTGTTTACCGATTAGGCTTCCTAAACCGCCGGTTGCAATGGCTTGTGCGCCCTGCGCCAGCCCGTAGCCTGAGTAGTATTGCGCGAAGTCGACGGCGTCACCGAAGCTGTTTAGCCCTTCGTAGCTGTCGGTAGGTTTACTGCGCAGTTCAACCTGCGACATGTTTTTCTGGTAGCCGCGAAGCATAGAGTTTCTAGCATTATCAGCGCCAAAAGTGTCTGCGATCAAAGCACCAGCGCCGTAGGCCATACCCTGTGTGGAATCAACTGCGGACGAAACCCCACGAGAAAAATCTCCTTGGTTGGGGTCGTACACCCCGAGCATCTCACCAATCTCTTGACGATCTCTACCGCTGCGGTCGGCAAGCCAGATCGCGACTTCTTCGTCGCTGTATCCTTTTTCGTCGAGGCCGGGGTAGGCTGCGCGGACTTGTTCTAAATAGGTCGCCATGTATTTACCCTCTTTTATCGGCCTTGCATCGCTTCGATCAACTGTTCTACATCTACAATTTGTTGTCTCACGCTGTTGTTTTTCTTAACACGACTGGACTTCTGCGCCCCGTTTTCTCTTACAGGTTTCGATAGTATCTGATCGTTCAATTTACCAATTAGTATGTTAAGAACACTCATCGGGTCTTCCTGCATAGCGGTAGCGATACGCGTCATTATTTTCTTTGTACCGCCCCCTCTATCCATGGGGTTCTTTTTTTGCGAAGCAGTTAAGTATCGTTGGCCAAATTCTTCTATGCCTTCGGGTGTGAGGTTTAAATTACCTTTCTGTAAGTCTTTTAGCATGGCGTCCACGGCGGTAGTTTTGTTATTTTCCATTTCAAGGAACTCGGGTGCTACCTTAGATAGTAAAGCTTTGTTATTACCCGAAAGAATTTCTTCTCGCTCTTCGGCAGTTGCCGTTAGTAGTTGTTCCATCAGCGTACTTGCGGTGGTTTCTTCCTGTGGCGTAACCGGTGCATTTGGATCAACTGCGGCTACAAGTTTGTCTTCAACCTCGCCATCGCCAGCTGCGCCTAAAACGCTCTGGAAGTCCATGTCCCCTACTATTTGCGCGTAAAGTTCTGGGTTTTCACGCATCAAAAACGCCGTCGCTAACTTTCGGTCCGCAGCAGATGCTTCGGGGTTTACCATCGTCCGGTACGCCATATCAGTCGCACCCAACGGCTTGCCCACGCCCGCCGCTTTAGCTTGCGCTTCACTAAACATAGTAAGCGCTCGCTTGTAATCCATGTCGACTAAGTTCATGGAGTATTCCATCAAACTAGCAGGGTCCATCGCCGCGTTGAGGTCTTGCATAAACGTTTTCTCGTCCGCACCCGAAGCGATTGTACGAACAACTTCTGTTTCTTGCCCGCCGGGACCAGCGGTTCTAGTTTCGACCATCGACATACTACCGTCGTCGTTTTTAATAACTTTTATACCAAGAGCATCGCCGTTATATTTGTCTAGTATCTCTTGCGCCCCCGCAGCACCTCGGTTCGTCAAGGCTTCGTTGGTTTCGGCCCGCATTCTCAAAGACCTATTGGTGATCTCCCATAGCTCATGTTCGCCATATTCCTGAGATAACTTTTGCCCCATGATGGGATTGAGCTGAGAGATACCTTTGACGAGGTTTCGCATGGATGTTGGGTCGTCTGGGTTTCCATTTTTGCCCCACTCTTTAATAAATGTGTTTACCGCGAGAGATTGTTTTGCCAAGAGGAGAGCTTCTTCGCCTTCGACTTGACCGAGTTCGGCGGTAGATAGCCCCGACGCATAGCGAGCAGCTTGGAAGTCTGGATTATTTGCTAAGTTTAAGCCTGTCTCAGCGTTTTTGGCCGCTGCCATGGCAGTATCACGGTTGAGGTTGGCGGTAGCTAACCCTTCGTTGAACCGAGCAGATTGATAGTCTGCGTCATTCGATAGGTTAAAGTCGGTTTGTAAGTTGTTAGCCGCCGTCTCTGCCGTTGTTAGCAGGTTCGAAAGGTTCTTTTCCGCCAGCTCTAAAGTTTGAGGGTTTTCCGCAATCGCCAAGTCCACTTCCGCCATAGTGCGGGTTCGTGCCATTGTGGCCAGTTCCGCACCGACATAGTTATCTTTATATTTTGGGTCTGTAATTACGCTGTTCTGTAGGTCGGCGGTGTTTCGCGCCAGACTAGCTTCAGATGTCGTCTTGTTATCGGTAGCCTTTAAACTGGCAGCATACTCCGGTGAGCCAAACCGTATTGTACTAGCATCATTCTTCGCCTGATCGGCTTGCTGCGAGGATATTAAGCCACCGCTGTAGCTTGGGTCTTGGTACGCAAGTGTTTGCCCATCAGCTTGTGCTGTGCCACTTCTATTTGTTGCATTACCCAAGGCCGTACGCGATGCAAGCGTGTTTCGATTAAAATCGTTGTTATAACGTGCTCCTATAGTTTTCTCGCCTACCAAGCCAGTGTTGGCGACGTTGAGACCAGCAGCGCTATTCGTGTAGTTGGTATCCGCTATTAATTTGTTTGACGCGCCTTCTCCTCCTTGGAAAACTCGCGCATCGTATGTGTCAGTGTCGTAGTCAGTCTTGAGCCGGTTTTGGCCTAATGACTCCACGCCAGTGCGCATCCGTAGAGCTTCCATGGGGTCGCCGTAGCGTTGCTCCGCTGCGGCGTAGTCGTCCATTTTAGCACGGTCTAAAGCAAGACCTTTAAGCTCGTTGCCTTCTTCGTCCTCGTAGGATTTAAACGCAATCTTTCCTGTCTGAATAGATTTTCCCAGTGTATTACCGGCGGTGTAAACGGCGTCGAACGCGTCCCCGAACTGCTTCCATTTATTTACTCTACCCATGAGACACCTCCTTAAACTCGATGCCGAGCATTTCATAGTTCACTGACTTAAAGCCCAAGTCGGTTTCGATAATGGCTTCTGGGTGGATGAGTTCCACATCGTCAGCCATCACGCCTTGGTATCGAATGTCTGGGTTGCCAAACTCTTTGCGGTAATTAAACTCGTAAATTGGTAAAGCCGTACGCTGGTCGACGCTGACCTCTTTTATGTTTTCTTTTACTCGTCGATCTGACAACGCTGCAAAACCACCAGCTTTAGCAAGAGACGCCGCGCCGCCTAGGAACGCGCCCGCGTCGCCCATGAAGCTGTCATTGGAGTTTATGTACGTCTGCGTCTGTGAGTTCAGTATGCTACTTAGACCGCTAAGCTGCATTTTCTGTCCGCCCGCGATGGTGTTAGCGCCCATGTTCATGCCGTTCATGTAGTTCATTCCCGCTGACTGAGCATTTCCCCCTGCCATAGAACCAGATTGGTTCGCGCCGCCGTAGGCAGCGATAGATGCACCTGCAAGACCACGACCGAGACCGGCGGCGTCTAGCTTTCTGGCGTAACCCATTTGCTGTGCTTGACTTCTTGCGCCTGTCATAGCGTTAGCTCGCAGTGCTGCTTGTTGTAGACCTGTGGCATTCTGCATCCCTGCGAAGCGCCCACTGTTAGGGTTAGCTCCCATAGACGCCATAGCTCGTTGGTTCTGTTGTTGCGATATACCAAAAGCCACACCGGAGTCGGCGGCGGCTTGAGATGCTACTTGGTTGCGATACGCTTCTGTGTTGAAACGCTCTGCATCAGCGACTAGGCCACGTTCAAGCGGCCTATATGTGTCTTTTTGGTAATTATAATAGTCTCGCGCTTGAGCCATTTGTTCGCTCTGCGCTGCCATTTGTTGATTGGCAATGCTTTCCATAATCGGTGCTGAGCGGTCGTATTGCTCTCTCGCAAACGCCAGTTGTTCACGGCCTAAACCCGCTTGTATTTCAGCTGCCTCTTTACTAGCCTGTGCTAATGGAGCGTAGTCTGGTGGCGGGGTGGAGCTTTTTCCCATGACCTTTTCCCTCTATGGTAGTTCTCGGGCCAAAGCACGAGTATCAATAAATCTTGACCGGCTGACCCGGCCTCTTTCATCACAGCTTCGATCTTGAAGCCGATATGCAAATCTAGTTGGAGAGCCTTGACGTTATCAGCTTCTACCAACCCTGTTAGCCGTCTTAATCCGCAGGTATCAAACGCGTAAACAAAAGCGTGATCCAGCAGCGCTAAAAACAACTTCGTGGGTTTGCTGACTGCGATATGGACGTTGGCGTTGTGACCGTTGAAGTTCTCAAACACGATCCCGCTTACCAATTCGCCCTGTTTTTCAGCGCCCATGGCGTAGTAATTATGCCAACTCGCGCCGTCGGGCATTTGGTCTGCCACCCAATCACCGACGCGATCCTTGTCGTCAAATATTAAACTCGGTTCAGCCATAATCACTTCTGTTCACACGTTAACACATAAGCACCCATAAACACAATCCCTTTTGTAGAGTTCATGGTAACGCCGCAATATGTGAATTGATTGCTTGAAGAACTTGGTACTCTAAGTTTGTACTTATCGCAGCACGTGCGACGAGGGACGGACCGATAGCCTGTTTTTGAGCGTGCCACTGTTCCGCCGTCATTTGCTCGTCGTCGGGAAGGTTCCAAGTAGTTTGAATAGTAAGGGACGTCTCGTTTATTTGCGCAACAACCGTAGTTTGAATACCCGTAAACGTTCCACCGTTGTAAATTTCATCGAACCGTGGTTGCTCTCGTGTTATCACTGGATCAGGCATTGACGACCTCTCTTTCATAAATTTCTTCTATTTGGTCCATAAGACCGTCCTCGTTTAAATCGTAGCGCCCTTCGAGCGTTACTTTACACTCATCTAACAAACGATCTAACGCGTCGGTACTTGACCAAACTCGAAATCGAACAGTCGTCTGTAAACTTGCTAGATTGTTTTCTATGCTATGAACTTCGTATGTTCTCATTGTCTAAACTTTCCAAAAAATACTTTAAAGTTGAAGCTGTAGGTGCTTCGTGTGTCGCCGACGTGCGGGAACGCCGAGTTATATGCGCCTCTATCAATCGACGCGACCGTCTCTTGTACTTTTAACTTCAGTTTGGTCCCGCTTGTATACACAGACATTATGCGCCTAAACCACGAGTTCCCATTTGCTACCCCCGAGGACTCTAGTAAAACAGACCCTTGAAAAGAAAACGTCTTCGCGGGGATCGTGGTTGGTAGGGCTTGGTTAAACCGTGCGTCTTTCCCGGCGGTCGTTCTACTGCCAGTGGCTTGCACAATAACGAAGTCAATATCAAGCGCAGTGCCATCTTCATCGGTAGGCAAGTTTGCTATGTTGGTGACGCTACTATATTCTTCTGCGTCTACCGAGAACTCGTAGTAGGGAACGTATGCTCCGCACGCGTTGTAAACATATTGAAAATCATAAGAATAAAAACCCGGCGTGTAAACTCTGTCAGTCGAAGTAAACCCCGGCGTATACACGCGGTCAGTCGAGGAGTAGTACCAGTTATACGCCCATTCCCAAGTACCGGGGTTCCAAACCAGAACAAATTCCCACGTCGCCGGGTTATAAATTAAAACTTCCTCAAGCGTGAAGGTTGGAGAACACTCTTCGCCGATATAATTTCGAGTTTCGGTTAAGTCATCAAAATCAACAGCAATGTTCGAAAGGTACGTTGTGCCCACGATGTGAGGCATATCGTTATCGGTGTCAAAAACAGTTTCGTCGACGCTGCCAACGGTTTCGACGACCCGAATGCGAGAGTTTGAAGCTGTAAAACCACTCATACCTTTACCCTCGTTCCCGCTGTGCCGCTAAAACTGCCGTTGTATACACCATCGTCTACGTTTGTGCCGTTTGGTCGAACGTATCGTAGCCCTCCTCCAGAAACATCCATGTTTTGACCGTTTACAAACCGTAAATCTTCTCCGCTTGCGACCTTACGGATGTAGCGTCGTTGGCTGTCTAGCTTGCTGCCAGACGCTCGAAACCTTGTAGGGGTTATTTTTAAAACAATAGCCATTACTCAGGGTTCCTAAATACCCAGACGTCAAAGTCTTCGGTTACAGATGTTAACGCGTTAGTAAATGTGACCCAATACTCGTACACGTAGATTTTAGTCGTATCCATTTCGATATTTATAAACCTTAGCGCCGCACCGTTTTCTTGTAATGGAAACGTTGGTGTCACTTGAGAGCCAGAGGTGCCTCGCGTAGCTGTTGCAAACGGCGTGTACCCTAGACTATGAGTGCCGAGATCGTGCCGCACATACCCACTGTCGGGAATTTGTTGCTGGTAAGAACTTTTCCCCTTGTTGTACGTTATGGTTTGACTAGAAGCCGCTCGCGCCGCAAACGTAAGTGTGGTGCTAAATGTTGCCGCCAATGACATGTAGTCTAAGTCAGAATGAAAATGTAGTTTGTCGAGCCTTTTAAGAGGGTTGTCCAAGCAGTCTGTATGCACAGTATCAGACAACGCGCCGTCAGTGATTGCCACTACGCCGTCAGAACCCCTTGCAAACAAACGTACAGTCACGCTATTTCCCTCCTACCGAAATGGGGCAACCGCCCCGTTCTGTTTTTTTCATCCCCTTGTGGTGGCTAAACCAAATATGGTGCTGCCAGTGCAAGCGCTCCCACTCTTTGTCAGATACTTCTTCGGCTGTGACGATAACCTTGCGGTCATGTGCCATGGGGATAAAGTACGCTATCGGTTCACCGGCGTTAAACTCATACTGAATTTTTTGTTGCCGCTGGCCTTTTTTTGGTGAAGGTGGTTTTCTCAAAATCAAGTTGACGTTGAGGTTGTGTTGGTAGTGAAACTCAATCACACCATTCATGGTCTGCCAGTCGCGGTTTACTTTATGGTAAAACGGATCGCACATCCAAAACGGAACATACTCTTCTGTAAATGCCACCCACGCAGAGTTAAACTTGTAGTTACAGTAGTTGTCGGGCATCAAACCCGGATATTGTTGCCGGGGGTGTTGCTCGCCGAGGCCACGCCCGTTGTTGTTATTGGCTTTGCCCGGTCCCATACTACGCACGTTGTCTTTGTGATCTACCTCCAAAAACGCATCGCACCATAGAGGGAAGCTGATCGCGTGCTTGAAAGTTTCTTGAATAGCGTAGCAGTGCTTCGAAGACTTCCTGAGCTTCTCCGGTCTCGACATTCCACCGCGACGTTGGTTCTCTTGCTCCATTTCGGGGTTAAGAGGTAAGTACAAAGGGGTTTTCTTCCACCAGTCGGGAATATCCTGCGAGAGCTTCTGCGGTGGAAATAAGTCCGCGAGACCTTGTCGGTTTGTAAAGAACCGAATGTGTAGAGGTTTTTTTCTTTTTATAATATTAAACATAGTTACATCCTGCTGGTATGACGCAAAACCATAGTAGTTTTTTGTCGCCACATGCTGCTATAGGGTTGAATGGTCGACATGCGACCTCTGTAATGGTGAAGAAATTTGCCATCTTCGACGTAGACACCTACGTGGTCTGGACCGTCAAAGGTTGCTAACCCTGACTGTATTAAAAGCGCGTCTCCGACTTCGGGAACCATAACCTGTTCAAACCCACTGGCTTCAAAGTTTTCCACAAATAAATTAACTTTGGCGTAGGTCATCATTTGTATGGTGTAGTTTTTAGGGGTTGGTACGTTAGGGAGCGTTATGCCCAACTCTCTTGCGTAGTAATCAAGCCCAAGACGGTAACAGTCCGAAAACCCTTCGTCCCACTGTCGGTTTTCCCAAGGGAATTGATCTTTCATGGATAACGGATAATACATTTTAAAGCGGCCTCGGGGCATAGCCACGCGCAAAACTGGAAAGTCTAACGCCGCAAATACTTCGTCGCTAGGTTCGCTTGTATCGGCTGTTACTATTTCTACCTTAGCAAACGCGTTATCCCCGCGTGCTTCTGCTAGTTTAGTTTGCCCGTAGTGATTAAGTAGCCACAAGTCACCCGTGTAGCCAGTAGCCACGCGCTCAGCAATTTGCGCGACGACATGCGCGTGGGAAAAATTAAAAACCCCGCCTTTGTCTGTCCACAATATGCCGTACGCTTTTTCACTCATAAAATGCTCCTACGTTTCAATCGAAATGGTTTTGTTATCTAGGTCGATGACAAATTTACTGTCGCTCGAGCGAAGGGTGCCCGCTGTAATCGTTCCAGCGTCGACCGCCACAGAGGAAAGGTCTGTAATGTTGGCGGTGTCTATCTGAGCAAGACTTATGGAGGCGTCTTTAATCAACGCGCTGTCAATGCTCACAACGTCGCTAGTAATGCTAAACGGTGTGACATCGGTGCCGCCCGGATTATCAATGGTAAACGCGTCTACTGCAAAGACCGCACCTGTGGATGTCATAGCCACTTTGGGAGATGCAATGGACTGAATGCCGGTATTTACATTATTAGTCTGAGCGTAAGTGACAGTGCCGCCAAGATAAATAGAAGCCCCCGCAATAGTGTTTCCGTAAAAATCTACGGTATTAAGTAAACTAGCCGTAATCTTATCAGCGGTTAGACTGCCTATTTTAGCGTTTGTGATTGTGCCATTTTTTATAAACGCAGTGTCCATATAAACACCGACGGGGACCGTTTCTCCATTAATAGTTACTTCGCTGGCTTGAACGGCGAAAGGAACTACTCCCGCTGTACTATCACTCCCACCTCGCATAATTGCAAAGCGGTCAGCGTTAACAATAAACTCAGACGTAATGTTGCCCGAACCGGTAGTGGTACTAGCCAAGCCGAAACCAGCCACTGCGCCATTGTTGTCGATCTTTACCGTGTACTGGGCTTCTAGGCCGTTAACAGCCGTTTGCTGCGTACTAATGCTGGCTGTATTTCCGCCCACGCTTGATTGCAGAGTAGTTATCTGAGACGCATTTGCCGTATCGTTTGATGCCCTAGCGGTAGATTCAGTCACTATAGCTGCTTGCGCATTGTTAACGGCGGACGAAAGAACAGTAGTTTGCGCCGCACTGGCGCTATCAGCGTCCGCTCGCGCGGTACTTTCAGTGGCAATCGCCGCATTGTTTTGTTGTACCTCGGCGACCACTCCATTTAACTGGGACACTGCTGCACTGTCGGCGTCAGCACGAGTGGTTTGCTCAGACACAACTGCCGCAGTATTATTCTGCGTCTGGGAAATGGCAATATTAAGCTGAGAAGTTGTCGCGGCATCTGCACTTTGACGAGCGGATTCTTCTGAACTTATTGCGCTATTTATGGTGCTATCTGAAGATTGACGCGCCAAACGCTCTATTTTTACACGTTCGTTAACAGAGCCAACAACTGTATCTGCCGCGTCGATTAAATCAATTCGCGTACCAAGGGTACTAGCAAGCTGAGAAGAAGTAATCTCATCAGTCAGCAGCGTAAGTAAGTACGCAGGGTCTTGCCCAGTTGAGCCTTGAACTCCGTTTGTAGCGTTGAAAGCACTGACTACTCCGTTCTGGTTTACGTTACGCACCCAGTAGTAGCGTACAGCGGCGTTGCCAATATTGTGCGCAAAGTTGTTTCCCGCTGTCATTCCAACGAGAACGGCCTCGCCAATAAGGTCAGAGGTGTGCGCCCATATTTCTGTGTAAGCGTGGCCTTTATACTGAGGACCGTTCCACGATACGATAATAGATGCCAGTGCCCCCGACGCTGTTAACTCAGAAGGCGATCTTGGTGCGTCTACTGTGCCGCCGATAGGCGTAATCCCTCCACCAGTCGTACCCCCCACTACGCCCGCAGCGATGAGTTGCCTCGCAGTCACAACTGCGTCTGGGCCACCACTGTCCAGCGCCTCGCGTACTCGCTGCACAAACTGTTGCAGGTCACGCGGTAGGGGAGATGTTACGGTGGGTAATTTAGCCACTTGCAAGCTCCGTCATTGAATTAGCGATTGAAAGAGAAAACACTTCACTTGACCCTTCGACTTGCATCTCTAGGTCGCGTCCAACTTTGGCAGGTAGTCTAAATGGGTTACGGTTCTGCACAGTCTGAGTGTGGTACAACGTGTTGTCTAAGTAGAATTTCATCGTCATTGGGTAGGCTTCGGCTTCTAGCTGAGCGCAAGAAAAGCCCATAACCTGTGGGAGCGAAAACTTTTTAGACCGCCAGATGTAAGACTTTGTGCTGCCGTAGCCCCATGGCTTTACTTTGTTGCCGCTGTCGTACTCAGCTAAAAATAACTTATCCCGCAGCAAATCATGGTAGCCCGCGTCAGCGTAAATATCGTGCAGGATAAACTGCCCGCTGCGCACATCAAAAATAAACCCACCGCTCTGCGTACCGTTATTGTAAAACGCAATATATTGGTTGTCCTGCTGGTAGGCGTGAATTGACTCTGGCTTAAAAAAGGCTTGCCACTGCGCAAAATCAAACAGGTTCTCCGTAACAATCCGCGAACCGCCCGAAGAAAGAAGCATTAGACCATCCGGTGCTGCGTATAAAACGCCGCCCATCAAACTGACAATGCTATTTTTAGAAACGCAGGCTTGCTCAAGGTCAGACTTTACCACAGCCATATTGAGTGGGTGCGTCCCTTGAATAAGGTATGGTGTTCCTTTGGTAAGAACCGCCAGCGTGGTGTCCATACGGCCTAAACCGACAACGGGGTAATCTACCGTCTGGATGTACTGCTCGGGCCAAGCGTGTGGGTGGTAGGGGTCACAAAAATATACATCGCGCCCGCTAAAACCAGCCATCAAGCCATTTGGTAGGTTGGTCAGCCCTTTGAGCGTTTGTGGCGGCGCAGACCATGTAAGTGTAGGTAACTCTTCGCCCAACTCATCAGGCTTTACGTCGTCTGTGAAATTGGCGTCTGCAATACCAATCTCTTTTACAAATAGGTACACGCCGCTTACCGCACGGTAAATACGTTTGTTAGTAACAACATAGTCTCCCTCTGGTACACCAGAAAAGCCTGACAGCGTTACGGTTTGCCCGTCGCGTACGTCTACAGAACCGGAAGGCCCAGACGGCGCGGACTCAAATTCAAAACCGCTTTCTTTGTTTACATATGTGTACGCATAAACACGTGTCTCCAGTGTATCATCTTCGTCAACATATCCCTCTGCCTGCTGAAGCGTGAACGTCGCCTGATCGGGGTAATCCCCGGTACGCACTCGAATTGTGGCAGATGTGCCCACAGCGGCGGTCGTTACCACTGCAAATGGTTCAATAGAACCGTAGTTTTCTGAACTTATACCGTAGGAAGACAGGGTGCTAAATTGACTGGTGTACGCTGGATCGACCACCGGAATAATTGTTTCTTCGCCGTTTACCTCGAGTGCGAGATACTGACCCTCCATTGCATCAACATGAGCTTGCGTAACAAACAATCGAGCAGGGCCAGCAGACTCGGAGCCTGTGCTAGTCAATGTGGTTACGACGACATCGTTGGCTTTGCGGATGTATGTAATAACGCCGCTCGCGCCCGTACCGCTATTGTGAGGGGTAAGCACCACAGAGGAGCCGTAGGCTGTTGCTTCAACATGAGTTCCCAGCTGCGTGTCCAGATACGTGGCAAACGCAGATGCGGTAAGGGTTCCGCTGAACGTGTACGACACATCATTAACATGCGTTCCTACATTTGTAGCAACAGTAAGTTTATCACCTGACGAAATGGACCCAATCTCTGCGTCTGTAATTACCACAAAGGCTTCGGTATCTGTTGCACCCGTAGCTTGTAAGTCAGGACTACTGTCGTAAGAAAACGTACCATCGGTGTCCGGTGTGGTACCTGTTTGAAACTTAACAAAAAGTTTCGCGGTGTCGCCGGTAGCAACGCTATCTATTTTAACACTCCCGCTCTCCGCTGTTGCGGTTACAGTCGACGATAGTGCTCCGTTGACGGCTGCTACGACGCTCGCCGCAGTAATTGTTCCTGATAAACTTACTGTTGTGTAATCACTCGCATCGTCTTCCACCGTACTAATAAGAACGCCGTATGTCGTGGTAAGACTACTTATGTGAGAAGGGGTTAAGTATATGGTGGCGGAATGGCTACTGGCTGTAAAAGTGTCAGCTGAAGCCACAGCAGCCGCAGCGGGAGAAGGTAAGCCCAAAGGACGTGTGTTCGCAGGGTAATTACTTCCACTTAGCGCCAGAGAGTTATACGTGGCTTTGGGACCGCCGTCGCCTGTAAAGAACGTCCACTCTGACGCGTCGCCCGCAACTTGACTGCGACATACGTCAACATCAGCTGTCCAATGAAACCAGTAGTTATTGTCAGATATGGTGTCTTGCCCAAAACGATACAAAGACTTAATCGTGCCGGTCTTGGGTAAGTCCGCCACTGACGCACCGAGGTCGGCAATGGCTTGTATGCTCCCTTGGAACACAGGGCAGTTCATAGCTGTCTGAGCTTGGTTATCTTGGAGATACCGTGCGGGAACAACGGGCGCTATTCCCCCAAACGACTTTATTGAAAAGACAGCCATCTAAACCCCCCTTAATATTTGGCTATGCACTGAAAAGTTACACCGCCACTGGTTACTGTTTGGTTGACCGTTGTCGGCCAAGTCGGCTCTGAGCTTGCTGTCGTTCCTGCCGACGTGACTTTGTAAACAAAAGCGTTGCTGCCATTAATAGCATTGGCAGGATCAGTTGGAACAACCCGCTGGTTAAGCGTGTAAGCGTAGCTAGGGGTAAACATAAAATACTCTTCGATGTTTGCAGGAGCAGGGGACGATGCCACGGCCCAGTTGCTCGTTACGGTCTCAGACCCATTGTTCCACACAGAACCTGCTAATAACTCGCCGATGTCAGAAGAAGAGTTAAGCGGCCCAGCGGTTCCCGTCGCGTAAGACAGCGCAGCGGAGTTACTCATCCCCGCGTTGTTTGGTATGTCTAAAGCAAATTTGTATCTTACCGTCTTTTGGAAATAGACGCGTCGGGTCGTTGCCGCCATGTTAGCCTCCTAAAAGCGCGAGGGCTTTTTCAAGTGTTTCTTTGTTGCGGCGAGACCAACCTTTGCCGTAGATTTTATAATCGTTAAGCCCACGATAAAAACCTTCTCGCCCATGGTAGTATTTATGAAGGACTTCTTCTTCGTCGAAATCATGTACCGCTGCGATAGTCTTAGGGCCGATGGCACCATCAGCAGTGGCTCCCACCACGCGCTGTAGTATCTTGGCGGCTCGACCCGGTCCCGCATTCACACAAAGGTCCGCACAGCTGATGTCGACGCCCGAAGGTAGCTCGTCTGCTTTGATCGCGTCCCAGTAGTTTTTCTTGTAGAGCGGTTTGACATCAGCCTTGGTCAGCTGACGCATAACATCTTTTGGGGCAGGTTTGCCTGTGTACCGCGCCCAGTTGTAAGACGTAACGCCGAGCATAGTAGAGCCGACGTTACCGTGCCCGTCACCCTGCGAGTTTCCTTTATCACGCTGGTCATCTGTAAATCCACCCTCGTGCTTTATAAGCATTTCGAAAAATGCTTCCCAGTTCTTATTCATCTTTCCATCTCCAGTTTAAGACGCCAGCAGTTAACAATCGTGTTTATACTCACCATCAGCAGAAGAATTACTTGCCAATTCTCCATCACTTCGGACCTCGAGTTAGGTACTTCAGTTCGTTTTCAATAATTGCGACACGTTGCTGTACTTCTGTGACCCTTGTAATCGTGGCGGCAAGACCTGCTATTTCTTCCCAGACTTCTTCGACTTCATTCCAGATACGGCCAATGTCATCGTTGTTGTTCGCAACATCACGTTTTAGGTTAATGTTGTCTTCGATAGCCATACGAGACCCAAGCTGACTGACAGTCTCTTCAAGACCTGATATGGTTGACGCCTGTTGTGAAACCCACCAGACGCCGCCTGCTAATTGTACGGCCATGGCTAAGACTAGAGCTATCGGTAACTTTAAATTTTCCATTACCGTTTACCCATGAATTGTTTGACGCCTTTCACGCCAAAACTGGCTGAAATTGCGGTCAAAAGTGCCCAAAAATACCAGTCGGGTGCCTTGGAAAGCTGCTCAAACCCATGGGCAACAACGCCTTCCATACCGGGGATGAAGCATAAAATAAGAGGGATCGCTAGGATTACAGCGAAAAACTCGTCTTTCCACGACCCGCCAGAATTTTCTGCCATAATCCGTTCCCAGTCGGCAGTAGACGTCTCTTTGGATAAGAGAATTTTTGCTTTGCTTTCAGCTTCCACAAGTTTCAGCTGAGCCGCCGCAGCTTGCTTATCAGCCTTCCCTTGGAGCCAAGACCCCGCAAGGTTAGCTACGGGGCCGAGTAGTGCTTGTAACATAAGACCACTCCTTTCTGTTTACACGTTAACACATATTATACGGACTTTCCACTCGAAGTTGATTCTTTGCCCATCCAGATGCCGAAACACCCCGTAAGAGCGCCCATACACACGCTGACAAGGCCAGACTGAGCAATCGAAGGATCATCAAGACCCATAAACCAATGCACAGCCTGATAGGTAAGCACCGTCACCGCAAGCATCATCAGCCGTGGAATAATTTTCCAATCATCAATAACGGTGTGCGCCATTTTACTTCCTTTTCTTCATGCAGCGGCCCATCTTCTTGCAGGCGGCTTTTGATTTGCAGGACGCGCAGTTTTTAAACGGCGTTTTTTTACCGGACTTCTTCATTGTTCTACCATAGGCCATGTTATTTCCTTTTCTTTCCGCTGGCTGTTGTCGACCACTTCACTCGCTTAGAACCGGTCTTCTTTGCTGCCTCCGATTTAGAAATCTTCGACGCAACTTTTTTAGGGCGACAAGCGGGATACGGCCTCTTGGTTTTACCTTTAGCCGATTTGCGTCCACAGGCTTTACCTGTCTTAACGTCCGTCCACTCTTCACCGAACCACTTACCCAAGCCGCCTTTGGCACTAGGCTTTTTTGCTTTTGCTTTTGCCACGTTTAGCTACCTTGTTATTGCCGCCGCTCCAGCCGCCGCCTTTAGATTTGTACCACTTACTTGCCCACGCGTTAGCATATGCACTCGGGTAAACTTTGAACTTTTTCTTTGCCGCTGCCTTAGCCCGCGACCACAAAGCTGGATTGTTTGGTTTTGCATTCGCCATTAGCACTTCCACCTTTTTCTAGCTTGCCGCAAACGAGAGTTCGGGTCTTTAGCTGCTTTGGGAAACTTCTTCATCTGACCTGCCGAACGTGCGCAGAACGACTTACGTCGCTTGGCGTCCTTGCTGCCCTTTTTGACTTTGCCTGTTACCGCTGTTTTAAGTTTAGAACCGGGGTTGGCGCGTCGGTGCGCAGCAACTCCCTTGGCTGTCATGCCAGCGCCAGACTTAGTCTTGCGGTAGTTTCCGCCCTTGCCTGTCGTCTTTCTTATTGGTTTGTCTGCCATCTAGCACACTCCTCATATAATCTGCTGCGATCCTTCTGTGGTGCGTTATGATTACGACTTTGTCGTTCTCGTCGTAGACCACCCAGCGTTCGCGTCTTACCTGTACAAGTCTCACCCATTCGCAATCTCATTTGCGCCCCAGATCATAACCGCCGTCCCGCCTAAAAAGACTACCACAGCTATTGTTATGGATAGTCCGTAAAACAAGCGATCTCTGGCCTTAGCTTGCGCCTCTAGCGCTTCTTTCTGGCGCTTACGCGCTTCTGCCTGCTCACGGACGACCAAGTCCCACATTCCCGGCGGTCCGTACAATCTGCAAGCGCTGCGAAGCGTTTCCATAGCTTCCTTGTGCGCCATCTTCGCTTGAGCGATAGCGAAGCCTTCTTCCTCTGATGAAGTAAGTCTGCCAAGCGGGCCTTTGTGTTTGCCCTGTTCCGCAAGATTGATGTCTGCTTCTAGCTTAGCCAGCTTACCAAAATGCGGCAGGACAGAGTTCATATCTTTGCCCGCTTGAATAGCGCTACTTATACCGCCTGCAATTTTAGTTACCGCGCCCGCGAGGGCTAAGACTTCAATCATGGTATTCCCTTACCGTTCGAGCATCCTGTCCATTTTTGCGTCGAGGGCATCTAAACGAACTATTAATCGGTCTATGGATGCGTTGCTCTCGACTTTGGTCGAATATTCCTTGGCGAGTTCCTCTCTGGTTCTGTTAAGAAGAATTTGAACGCGCCGCAGTTCGTCATGCTGGCTTTTGGCCCACCACACGATGAAGCCTAACCCAGCAGTTAACCCGACGTTCCAAAGCGCGTCCATTTCCATTACTCAGCCGCCTCCTGTGCTGGCTTTTCCAACGATTGTGTTAACATGTTAACAAATGCGTCTTTGCCAACCTGTAGTTGATCGAGATTAAACTGTGTTGATCCAATTTTACGATCTAAGTCAGCAACATGATTGATCATTACCTTCTGCTGATCGGTTAGTTGGTCTTCAGTGTATTCTTTATCATTGATCGTAATGGTTTTTGTTTGTTTCTCAGCCATTTTGACCTCCTTTAGTTAAGTTAAAATTATTCCGCAGCCCAAGGCATCCCAGAGGCTTCGGCTGTCTTACGTGCAACTTGTGCAGTAACTTTACCTTTACGGTTTGTTTCAATGCGAGCTTTTGCTTGCGCGGCTGTTTCTTCGCCTTCAATTAAACTCTCATGTACCC
>ENA-OQVM01002334-OQVM01002334.1-marine-metagenome-genome-assembly--contig:-NODE-2334-length-22430-cov-13.305060_pt1 | contig 22430 bp, 19 predicted proteins | sample MGYA00237776_ERZ505498 | MGnify/ENA primary metagenome ERZ505498 (study PRJEB26159, sample SAMN06265151) | marine metagenome | isolation source: Helgoland LTER site | place: Germany:Helgoland, sampling... | reverse complement strand
GGTAATAAATAGGGTTGTAATGAATCTTTCTTTGCAGAAATAGTAAAATTAGTTGATTTGTTTAAGATATTTTTTTCTTCTTGAGTTAGCAAACTTAACTTATCTAAATCACTATTTATTCTTTTTAATAAACCTGAATCAAATTCAGACAATGAATCTGTTTCAGTTATTAAGTTCTCTTTAAGCGCTAATAAAGTTGTTTGCTGCTTATCGAATTCTGTTTCTTTTTTATAGTACTCTGTTTTCCTTATCAAAGTTGCTCCATTAGGATAAGCGAACTCATTAACTCCGCCTGAACGTTTTAATAAATCAGATACTCTTTCGCTTTTTGATTCGATTGCATATAGCCCCGGATAATTAACCTGTCCGTCAACATAAACAAATTGCTTTTCTTTAAAATTTGGATTAGTCCTCACTGTAATATGATCAAAAGGGCTTAACATAATATTGTTTTCATTTTCTAAATCATCAAACTCTTTAGAAATATCAACTACAATTACTTGTGATAATTTAGAGTTATCAGCATTACTATCTTTTAATTTTCTAGAAATTTCAACTCTAGTTTCTGCCGCAGTTTTATTAAAACCTCTAGCCTTTAGGATTAAATCTTTTAATTTCATTCCTTTTGAATAAGTGTAAATCCCAGGTTGATTGACGGCTCCAGCAATTTCTACATAATCATCTTCTTTAATTTCATTTTTTGATGTAATAGTAAGTACATCTTCTTTTTGAAGCAAAATATCTTGATCTTTTCCTGATAAAACATCCCTTAAATTAAAGGTTATAGAGCTGGTTGATAAATCTTCATTTGTTCTAATAATATTTGCTGTTGTTGTTAAGGCATCTTGTTTTAATCCTTCTGTCTTGGCCAGTAACCCTTTAACTCCTAAACCTTTTGTTATTGCATAAACACCTGGTCTGTAAACAGCTCCATTTACAATTACGCGGTTCTTGTAGCGATCTAATACTTTATCTACTTGAAAAACATCCCCAGATTTTGGAGTGAATATTTCAAATTGATCTTTATTGATATCTGCCACAATATGTTCCCCATCTGATACACGTTTTACTTTTATAGTTTTAGTGTAGGCCTGTTCATTAAAGCCACTTGCATAATTTAACAAGTCTTGTAAACTTTCATTTTTAAGCAATTCAAAACGACCTTCTATTTTAACAGCTCCATTTAAAGTGACACGGTTAGTATAGGGTTTTACCAAAATAAGATCATTGTTTTCTAAAGCTATATCTCCAGAAGCGTCACCCGCAGTTAAATATTTATAAATATCAACTTTACTTATAAGTTTATTGTTTCGATAAACTTTGACATCTCTTAAAGTGGCATTTTCTGTAATGCCTCCCGCAACATACAAGGCGTTGTAAACGGTATTAAAAGCGCTTAGAGTATAAGAACCTGGCACATCTACTTCGCCAACAATATTTACTTTAATGGTCCGTGATTTTCCAACAGACACGTTGACAAATGTATTTTTTTTATCCCCATTAATACCTAAATATACTTTAGATAACCTATTTTCAATACGTTTAGTCGCATTTTCAACTGTAAGACCAGAAAGATGAATTGGGCCAAAATTTTCTAAAATTATCGTTCCTTCTGGACTAATTTCTATTTGATAATAAGCTTCCGATTGGCCATAAATATCAATAAATAATTTATCTCCAGAACCTAAAATATAACCTGCAGGAGTCGGGATATTTAAATTGGATTGAAAAGTAAGTAAACTGTTTCCTTTAAAAACGTCAAAACCGAAAAGATCACTTTTCATTTTTGGATATTCTACCCCATCATTATTAAGGTTGCCTAATTGTGACTCTTGAAGTGAAATATCACTGTAATTAGTATTTCGTAACCTTGATTCTTGATTTGGAATATTGCTGTTTTTAGATGCCCTTGTATTTAACGAATTAAAACGCTTATCAAGTGTATCAATTTCTTCTGCAGTAAGCCCTTGTGCTTCGGCAGCTTTTAAAATATCATTATAATTGTACCCTTTTGAAGAAGCTTCTTGAAATAATTGTTGTAATTGATTGTTAGTCATGTTGGTATAATTTACCGATGACAAATCAAAACCTTTTTGAGCTTGGATACTTAACAAAGAGAATAATGTGATTGTAATAATAACAATCGGATGTTTGAATTTAAATGACATAACAGATTAATTAATAAGCTAATATATGAAATTTATACTGTTGAGTTGATAAGAAGGTTAATTAGGGCTTTAATTGTACTTTTTCTTGTTTTTCTGAACCTTCTTTTTTTACAGGATAATTTACTTTTGTTAAACCATAGCTCATAAAATAAGGCTGGTCAAACTCTATTTCTTCTAATAGCTTATCTTCAAACCTGTCTACATTGTATAGAAAATCACTTGAGTTAAATTTTAGTATTGAGCTTTTTTTAACTCTAAAACAGACCTTGTCATTATAATCTATAAACCAAATTGTTTTTGTCGGGGACTTATTTGTATTGTATGTTCCCCATTGAATATACATTTCTTTCACATTTGCGTAGTGTTTAATTTCTCTCCATGTTTTACGTCTGTATTTAATAAAGGGCATAAAATAGAGCTGAGCGATAATCTCTTTTCTGTTAATTACAATAGTGTGAACAGATAAAATAGTCAATAATATGAATATTAAAAAGTGGTACTCTAGTGGAATTTTTAGCACTTTATCCGATAAGCTTCCTTCTTTAAATATCGATAAAATAATGACCACTAAGTAAGTAAGTAAGTAAAGCCTAAAGCTAGTGTATTTAAAGTCTTTCATATTAAAGTTTTATTCAGCAAATTTTTTATAATATCTCCATAAAAAATATATCATTATTAAAGAAAATAAAATTGATAAATATGATCCTTCAAAACCAAAATCGCCACCATTAATATTATTGTTTTCCAATATTTCAAACTCAATAAGTGAATATGTATCCATTCCACTTACATTAAATCCAAACATAACTTGAAAGAAATTCCAGCTCAGGTGAAGTGCGATAGGGAACCATAAATTTTTAGTGTATACATAGGAGATACCTAATAAAATTCCTGCGATGAAAAGCTCCGTAAGGGCTATATAATTTACATTAGGATTAAAAAAATGTAGAAGTGAAAAAATTGCAGAAGAAATAATTAAAGAAACAACTGGATTGAATGATTTCAAAAGATTCTTTAAAACATAACCTCTGACGTACGTTTCTTCAACTACAGAAACCCCTATAAATAAAAGGAAAAGAAGCATTATACTTTTTAAATCGTAGTTAAATGAGACAAATTTGATTTCACCTAAAAATATCAATGTTGAGTATCCAACAGCCATTAAAAGAAGGCCTAATGCCATCCCCAAAATAATATCTTTCATTTTACCCTTTATACTAAACCCTAAGTTTATAAATGGTTCCTTATGTACAAACTTCATTAAAATCCAAAGCAGGAGAAATATGCCAATTAAATCAAAATATTGAATAATTGTATCAGCAGCTAAATAATCTCGCATTACATCCTCAGCCTCTAAATATGTGTCAAAATCAAATTCGATAATTCCATATTTACCTAAAGCAGATGTAAACCCTAGCCCAATCCCTTGAAAAAGAATTGCAAAAATAAAGAATGGAATAATACTTAGAATTGCAGTAAGCCAGCCTTTGTGATAAGTAACTTTTTTCATAATATTAGAATTATTTTTTTAATAATAACTCTAATTTAAAGTTATAAATAAAAGTGACGTATAGATATTTGCTTTTATATTTGTAATAAACACATAAATGTTTTAGTTTTTACTTAAACTAGCTGAAGAAGATATGTCTATGGTTTAGTTCCTGCTAAACTTTGCATATGCTGGGTGAAAATAAAAAGGAAGTCCAAAGCCTTTGACAAATTCTTTTAACTCATCAGATGAATTACCATAAACATCTATTTTGTTAATTGTAAAATGTTCCATAAATTTTACAAAATGTGTTTCAAGTGGGCCGCCTTCAGAAACATTTTTGCCGTGCTGCATCATTGCTTTTCCGTCTAAATATCTTTCAATTAATATTATTTTTTCTCCCGACTCATAAAAGCCCCACCCTAAAGAATTAGATTCCATTTTATCAATTGCGTCAGTATAATATTTTGAAAACTTTACGATATCATCAGTTGATTTGTCCTCTGTTGAATTCATTTCAACAACAAAAATCAATTCATTTTCATTGTAACCATTTATTTTAGATTCTTCACAACTAATGATGAGTGTTAGCGCTAATGATAGGCTTACTATGTATATATAATTTTTCATTTTTGATAGAATTAGATTAATGAATTAAACTTATTAAAATTAATTGCAATAAGCAACATATTAATAAAATTAGTAATACTATAAAATGTAAGTTTGAACTATTTAAGAGGTTTAAAAATAGCTGAATTAAAAAAAGAAGATATGCCTCTGGTTTAATTTTTCATTTTTTACATACAGCGTTATTGAATACAAACACCACTACAATATCCAGAAGCATTAGTTATTCCACCACAATCCATATCATAGGTTAATATAATGGCGGTTTGTGAGCCTTCATCGAAATCTATTGTATTAATCGCAGACCAACTTTCTGAACCACACATGTAAGTTACATAGACTGTTATAGCAGTTGTACCCTCATTAACGTAACTCAATCCTTCGTCAAGATTATACATCTGTGATTCTCCATACTGAAGGTTAAGGTTAGAAAACTCGTAAGCATAAAAACTTAATTTAGTTAGAGTAAAATCCTCATTAATGTTATTAGTTATCATCAATGTTGAAATATTATCATCATCGCTACAGGAAAAGACAAGTGGAACAAGAAATAAAATGAATAAAACATTTTTCACAACTAATTTTTTTTACAATTTACAACATTTAGTTTTTACTCTAACTATCTGAAGAATATATGCCTATGGTTTAGTGTTGTATTTTTTCATTAGTTGTCTTAATGAAATTACGAGAATAATGATACTTCCAAGTGTTCTTGACAAAAACTCTAATTGACTCATTGGCTCACCTTGATAGCCAAAAGTATATAAGAAATTTAATGAAGCTATTATAATTACTAAAATCAGTATTAGCTTTTTCATCACACCAATTTGAATAAGTCGATTAATGAAACTTGCACGAGAAAATAAATCATAGTTTATGAGGTTCGTTACAACCTTCTCCTCCGTAATGCTCATAATTTTCAGTGGATGTCTTTTTTTCAGTTTTAACTTCCCATACAATACTCACTAGAAATATACTAAAGATTAATACACCTACTATAAACATAGCTAAATTCATAATAATAAGTTAGTTTACTCAAATATAATAAATGTTAGTCTAACCTATTTAAGAGGTTTAGAAATTACTGAATTGAAGGAAGAAGATATGCCTATAGTTTAGGTTGAAAGTTTTAATAAATTTGATTGTTATATTGTTTCAAGATAAAAATCAATTTCTTTTACTAAATTTTGTGCAGAAATGATGCTTGATTCATAAAGTTTTGTCAATATTGATGTGTTAGTCCCTCCTCTAAATAAAAGTCTCATAATAATTTTATGACCAGGATGATTTTTTAAAGAACTATCATAGAAACTTATTTGTGAAAATAAATCGGTATGTACAATTTTTTCCAACTGTGTCCATTCATAAATAAATCCATTCTTGTCTAGTTCTAACTCTAAATGATTCGCCCAATTTCTCTGGTCAATTTCAAACATTACAATTTCATCTATTGTATCATAATAATTATATAATGATTGTTCTAAATTTTCATTTTTAAGGTGCTGTAGGTAACCAGAATTCTTTAGAGATTCGAATGCTGAATTGTTAAAATTAAGTTGGACTTCTATAATCATTTCTGTAATTGATTTTTGAATTTTAGCCTGGTTTGAAAAATCGTTATCAATTAACATTTGGGAAACTTTATTACAATCATTTGTGTGTTCAATCCTAAAATTCAGTAGTCTTTGTGATTCTAGAATGTCATTTTCAATATTTGATTTAATTTTCTTTAAATATGATTTCATTGCGACAACCTCAAGTCTGGACTGGTTTAAATTATTAACATTGAGAGCAATTAGTATTCCTATCGCTACTAATACTATTTCGCCAATAGCATATTTAAAATAACTAAATGGTTTGTTGTTTCTTTTATTCAATATGTTGAAAATTTTAAATGGCATAGATTATAATTTTTTCATACCCCCAATTTACAACATTTAATTTTTTACTTAAACTATCTGAAAAAGATAGCTATGGTTTAGTTCTTTATGAACTTTCTAATTATCTCTTTTTGCTCATCTACAATCTTTATAATGTAAATACCACTTTGTAAATTATCTACATTTATTTCGCTTGATGTTGTTTTTGATAACACCAACTTGCCTAATAAATTATAAACTGAAATTTTAGTAGGGTTTGATAATCCTTGAATAAATAATTTATCTAGTGCTGGGTTTGGAAAAACTTTAAATAAATCCAAATCTAAACCATTCACACTTAGAGCGACATTTGCTTCTAAATAATCTGCAACACCACTGTTATCTGTATCGTCATCAGTAGGGTCTCCATTTAAATTGTAATCTTCATCTATTGTGAGAATTCCGTCATCATCATCATCATCATCTAAGTAATTTGGAATACCATCTAAATCTGTATCATCGTCACCTAAATTTCCATTATTATTTAAATCTTCATCAGAGTCTGATACTCCATCGTCATCTTCACTAACATCTTGACAATTAATTAAACCTATTGAAAAATTGGTTGTTGCAAAATTACTTAAATTACTAACGTCAGAAACTCTGGCATAAATTTCTTGTAAATATGCAACCGCATTTACAAACCCTCCGGGGTCAGAGATGGGATTTATATTACCATCTGCATCCGATTGTGAAACAAAATAAAGAACTTCTAAATCTACAGGGTCTTGTGCACCTATTATTTGTTGAGTTTGCAGATGTAAATTAAATGTTCCAAAACCATCATAATTATCATCACAGATAATATATTCGGGAGGTTGATTAGCGATTACTTGAGAATAAATTGAAACTTGCGAGATGAGAACTAAAATTATTGTTTTTAAGAATTTCATCAAAAATAACTTTTTCATACTCAAAAATAATAAATATAAGTTTAACCTACTTAAGAGGTTTAGAAATAGCTGAATTGAAGGAAGAAGATATGCCTATGGTTTAGTTTTTTTATTGGATAAACTAGTAATTTAAAAGAGTGTTTTGAGTATTTGAGTATATTTGATAAAAACTATTAACTATGAAAAAAGAAAAATTAGTTAAGCTATTATACTATGCTACGTTAATTGTTTCAGCGTTGGTTATACTATCTTGTATTTTTATGTTAATCTATAATGGATTTATGATGGTATATATTTTAGGGATAGCAGTTGGTATTAGTATAAGTTACAAAGAATGGATTAGTTTATTTAAAAAGATATTTTAGTATATTATTTATAAGTTTCCAATTTATAAATATATACTTAAAATACTATAAAAATAAAAAACGGCTACACTATAATAGTATAACCGTTTTATTGTTTTAGTAGATAACTCATTGGAAATATCGAACATCAGTATTACACCAAAAGATTTAATTGATACTCATAATTTGATGACTCTTGTTATGAAAGGTTCAGGTGTTTGAATTTTAACTCCTCTTCACCCAAGATAAAATTACTTTGAAACTTTCAAGGTTACTTTTGAAGAATTAAAATCGGTTTCGTCGATATGGCCTAACACTTTACGATCATCGGAAATAAAGTGTGCGTGAAAGAAACTGTCGTGGTGCGTAAAAACAGCCTTATGATTTCGAGAAAAGAAGCCAATCAAAGATCCACTAATATTTTTGAAATCATATTGAGTCAATCCTTGGTGCGCTTCATCTGGGGATGATACTTTCTTACCCTCAGGTAGATTCACACTGTGAACTTTTATGTTATCAAATAAACCATCGATACGTATTAATAGTGGTTGGTCATAATCTTTGTACACTGAATTAATATGTTCTTCTATTTCTTTTAGCGAGTAATTTTCAAGAGGAAATCCAATTCCTTTTAATTCACTATTTGTGGTGTATACAAAAAAGGGAGCACCTACAGAAGGGAGTTTAGTTACCTCATGGGAAATACTGTCAATAACCTTTGAGACAAAGGTTTGCCCCTCAAACAATACTATTTCTCCTTTCAAAAATTCAATAGGACCTAATCCATAGGTGCTTTCATTACTTAATGAGTCGGTTGCAATTTTGGCCTTCAAATCTCCTTTCCACATCACATCCCTCATTTGACCTACAATCTTGATGGATGAAGTTTGGGATGAATTGTCACATGAATACAATAAAACAATAAGGGAAAAGCAAATAATGTTTTTTAACATTGGGGAAAAAATAAATCAGCTACATTTCTACTAGATAGTTGCCATAACAGTTTTAATAAAGTTATTAAAAATATCTAGCATTAGCATTCATCTAAACAACTTGATTAGATTTTTACCTACATGATTGCATTTAGAATAGCTGAAAAATTAAACATTATTTGGCAATAGTTGCCTTATTTATTTTTGACATTCTCATCAAAACAATGAGCGGTAATACTCCTAGTATAGCATGCATAATCATACCATAGATTTTCATGTCTTCGGTCATACCTTCAGGCATATTTTGGTCATAATAAACAAGGAAAATAGCGAGTAAATTGATTGTACTTAGAGAAAATAATGTTCTAAGCATAAAAGATTTCACCAAAGGAGCTGCTTCAGTATTAATGGTATAATCAGTAATATTCTTTCTAGCTGGAAATGAAATTATTCCCGAAACGAGAAACAAAGCTAATGAAGTTATTGACAACATTGGGTCATCATTTAAAAGGGGGATAAATGAGGTTATGGCAAGTATTGAAAAAAGAAAGTATCCAAGCATAAAATAAAATCGTTTAAGCACGATTGTGCCATAGATGCTTATGGATGAGATGATAATTGCTATTATAAGGAGTTCCATTTAAATTGATTTATAGTTTTTTAAATTTACACAAAAGGCTTAAATATCACATTACTAAATTATTATTAATATTTTTCCTTAATAAAAGTTAGTTTATTCCATTTCCATGAAGCACCGAAGTAACTCATTACCGATAGGGGGGGAATTAATGTTTTTTCACCAATTCAACAATTGTAAAAAGCTAGCTAATAGGTAAAGCTACCCTCGAGTTTACTTCAAAAATTCATTTCTGATTGCTGATCTAGTTGATTGCTTTATTGAAATATCCCACACAGGTTTTATACGAACAACTTCTGTTAGTAGATCGATTTAATTGAATTTTTGATTTTATGAGGTTTGCGAAATTTTTCATGTAACCTTTGCGTATCATTAAAATAAATGTTACGTTTGCGTTACATTAATTAAATAATACATTATGGATCAAAACATTATAATACCAATTTTCGGAATGCTTACTGGAATTATAATTCCAATAGCAGTATTTATCTGGCAGTATAAAGATGCTAAAGGAAAAAGAGAAACTGTGTTAGAAATAGCTAAAAATTTAGATGATCCCTCTAAAGTAGAGGAATTATTAAGAATTTTTGAGGAAAGAAAAAAAGAGCCGATTGACTACAGAAGAAATGGGGTAATTACAATTTTTGTTGGAGTTGGCTTGTATTTTTTGGGTTATCTTTTTATTGGAAAGGTATTAGAAGGAGTTGGCGCTTTGGTAAGTTTTATTGGTATTGGAACTTTGATAGCTGGTTACCTTTACCCAAATACTGGAAAAGAATTGACCAATGCTGTGGAGGAATTTGAAAAAAAATAGCAATGGGTAAGAACCATCAAAAACTTTATAATGATTTGGAAAAACGTAGAAAATCTGCCGGACTAACCCAACAAGAATTATCCATCAAAGCAGAAGTTTCAAGAAAGAGTATTAATGCTATTGAGAACGGGGTGTATGTTCCCTCGACTGTACTAGCGCTTAAAATGGCAAAAACGCTAAATTGTAAAGTAGAAGATTTGTTCAAATTGCCTTAGCTTAAATGCATCCCTACAAAAACTAAAAACACTTACACCTTGTAGAATAACTGTTTAATAATTATAGTAGAACGAATACGCGGTATCGGACATCAGTATGATAGCAGGAGATTTAATTTCTCTTGTTTTGAAGTTTAATTGTAAGAGGACTAAGTCAATCCTAATAATTGATTTATGCTTAAAATACCCACTTATTTATCTTTACTAAAAGCTTCGCTAAATGCACCTCCAATCAAACCCGCTGGTAAGGCTACAAGTCCTAGACCCACATATACCACCACAGAAGCAAACAGTTTTCCGCCTCCGGTAATAGGAAAAACATCTCCATAACCAACCGTTGTAAGGGTAGCGACTGCCCACCACATCGAGTGAAAAATATCGGGAAATTTATCGGGTTGAACAGGATTTTCAAAATGGTAAATTCCTACAGCAGCAACATATAAAATAAAAATAGCCAGTACAGTGAAAATGATCAGTTCCTTTTTAATTCGATTAAAAGCTGCAGCAATATTTTTTGAAGCGGGTTCATACTTTAGTAGTGATAAAAATCTTAATACTCTTATTTCACGAAGGTCAGCAGGAAGACCCAGATAGTAAGGAATCAAAGCAATGAGATCAACCAATCCCCAAAAACTAAAAATAAATTTAACTCTGTTAGGTGCAGAATAGATTCTCAACAAATACTCAATCGAGAAAATAACGATTGGAATGACTTCCCAGCTTTCTAAATAGGTATGGTATGCGGCCATGGAATCCATGGTTTGTAAAGCATGGTCAATTACCGTAATGAAAATGATTGTATAAATAAAGATGTCTATACCTCTTGCTATTTTACTGTCTTTATCTGTTAGATAAAAGTGAATTCTTTCTCTCATTTTATGTTGACTTATGGTTATTTTTTCTTCTTACTAGGATCCTTTTTGTCTTCCTTGACTTCACCCTTGGCTTCATCCTTGACTTCTTCTTTTTTTAATTCTTCTTTACTCTTTTCTTCCTCTTCTTTAGAGATTTCTTCCTCTTTATTGGCTTCTTCCTCCGATTTTTCAATTTCTTTTACCTCTTCAGAATCGTCAGCCATTTTTTGTAAAGCATCAATTTCTGTCCCAACTTCACCTTCAAGCTCGAGCTCTTGATCTTCGCTTTTCATGTCTTCAGTCTCTTGAACTTGCTCTTTTTTTTGTTTTTCTTTAAACTTTGCCATTTGATAAATTTAAAATAGTTTTTGCCAGGGCCTTTCGCCTTGGTTTTGAATTAAATCGATATACAACTGAAGTGAATTACAAGTTGGGTTTTCACTAAAAGCCTCATATATAATTATAAAATTGGCAATTAGAAAATAGGCTAGTCCTTCACAATAGGGAGAATTAAATGATTGGGGTAGTTTTAATTTATTCCATTGAAAATGCTCTAAATCTGGAAAATCTGGATCTTTTGGATAGGGTCCCGCCAGGTAATTATGAATAAACCAAGTGATTGATCTCCATATAGAGGGTGCTAGATAAAGCTTTGAAAATTCGGGAAGTAAAAACGATCTTTCCCCTACCTTACCCATCACAAAAGGGCCTATGTCGTCCGAATAGCTAGATAATTCAGTTTCACTTTTGGTCAAGTCTTCAATCTGATATGTTTCATTTAAAAAATCGATAAATTTAAAGTAAGAGTGCAAAACATTCTCATCGATAGAACTAAAAAGTCTTTTTGCCTCACTTTTGAATCCATTTTCTAGCGCTGGATGTTTTTCTTCAGGAGAAATACTGTCGAGCATTTGAAATAGTTGTTTAGCCCTTTCTTCTTTTAAGGGCTTTTTAAACAATTCGATTCTTCCATAAAATGTACTAGTATAGACGCGCGTTCCTTTGGGTCTTTCCCCCTCATATTTCCACAACTCTTGATCAAAATACCTTTGACCAATATCCTTATCCGACTGAAAAACAAGGTAGGAAATTGCCTTTTCTGTAGCTCCTGAATATTTTAATCCTGTTGAGAGTCGATACATCTTATATTTCTATTGATTCTACACTGACGTCGCTTTCGTTTTCTTGTATACCCTGACCTTCTGTTTCTGAAAGGGTAGTGGTTTCATTTGGGCTTGATCCAAATCGCTGAAGCGGATTATTACTTGCTTTAGAACCGTTTGCCAATCCTTGTAATTGTTTGATTCCTGATTTATCTCGTTTATTCGCTAAGGTATCTATTTCCATCAATTGAGAAACATTTGAACTTCTGTCAGCAGCATTTTGGACTGTTTTTAGAGAGGAGCTTGAGGCGGCTTTTAACTGGGGAACTTGGCTGTCTACTCCTGTGTTTTCAACATCAAAAGCAGCTGCCCCAGCTGTACTTTCTGTATCAGTACCAACTTCCTCTGCTTTTTTACCCATTTCATCAGCCTCTTTTTCTAGCCCCTCATCGTCGTTGATCTGAACATCTCCTTTAAATTGTTTAGTGGGTTCTACTCTGCCTTGCTTTTGTTGAGCAACGTGCCACGCTTCGTGGGGAAGGTGCTTTTCTTGACCTGGGCCTAGATGGATGTCCGTACCTTGTGCATAGGCATGGGCATTAAGTTGTGCGGGTTTGTCAGAGTTTTTATGTACCGTTACATCGGACATGTCTTGACCAGATAGCTTTTCTACCCCCGATTTAAGATTAGTAGGAAGGTCTCCACCATCACTCTTTTTTTGGACAGGCTGAGCAGGTGAAACGCCATTTGAAGCACTTTTAAATTTTCCTTGTACTGCATCGGAGTCAGATTTTTCTTCTTCTTTTTTGGAATCGTCATCTTCAGATTTTGCATCCTCCAATTCTTTATTACTATCATCAGAGGTTTCTTTTGGATCTGGTGGCTTAGCTTTCATGTCCTTTCCTGGAATGGAGATGTCCTCAGCCCCAAATTGAAAGCCTTTGAGTATATTCTCTAAAGTAAAATCTACAGGGCCAAATTCTTTTTCTAGGGAAGCCACTTTCCCCTCAACTATCTTAAAATCAAATTCTTTCTTAAAGAACAAAAATTTAAGCTTTACAGCGGCAAAGAGCGCTCCAAGTAGGGCAGCATACAAGGAACCGCTAACTTTTATTCCTTTGGCATCAGCGGTGAGGTTCAACATAGCGTCGATCACCCCTTTAAGCTCGGCTTTTAATCCCGCAGAAACCTTTGCAAAAGGTAAACCGACACTAATTCCCCCAAAGAGATCAATTGAAACCTCTCCATGACCAATTAATGTGGCAGAGCGAATTTCAAAGGTTGAAAAATCTGGCATAAAATGGGGATCGGTTTTAAAACCGGTCACCATATCTGCAGATGCTTTGGCGCCAAAACCAATTTCAGTACTTACTTCAATATAAACACCTGGAACCCCCGCAGGCAGCATAATGGCAGGGGGTTCAAAAGCGAATTTTTCATCAAAAAACGTAAATGATCCACCAGCTTCTACATCATAGCCTTTATCGCCCTCTCTAGTTCCTTTGGCATTAATTTCATACAGTCCACCAGGGCCCTCAACAGTTCCAGCGATACTCTCTAAAAAACCATTGTTTACCTCTGCACTAACATTGACTTTATTTCCAGCTACTTCAGTATCTATAGCGGCTTGGCCACCCATGTTTAGGGATGAAAAGTCAGGAGCAAAATTTGAATCTGTATTTATGGTTCCGTGAACAGAACCTTGAATTGGACCGTTTGCAAACGATCCTTCGCCAGTAATTGTATATCCTTCTCCATTGTCTTCAACTGAAGCATTGATGACATATAGTCCGTTGGGCCCTTCAACTGTACCCGCCAAACTAACTAAAGAGCCATTGACCATAACCCCTTTCATCACAATATGATGTCCAGCTGTTTCTGTATCTACATTTGCTTCTCCACTAACGTTTAGTGTATCGAATTGAGGATTGAAATTTGCATCTGTTCCAATTTCACCAGTGACCGTTCCTTCAACAGGACCTACAGCAAAATTTCCCCCACCAGTAATGGTGTAACCATCTCCATTATTGACAACAGAGACCGATAACATATACAAACCATTAGGGCCTTCTATAGTTCCAACTAAACTTTGAAGGGAACCATTTTCCATGGTTCCTGCCATAATGATATGGTTCCCAGCCAAATCGGTGTCTACAGTAGCATCGCCACTGATTTGAAGAGAGTCAAGATTTGGATTAAAATTTTTATCCGTCTGTATCTGTCCCTCAACATTACCTTCAATTGGTCCTGCGGCAAATGCTCCTCCGCCTTCGATAGTGTAAGAATCGCCATTATCGGTTACTGCTGCGGTTAACAGATACATCCCATTGGGGCCATTGATGGTTCCTTCAAGACTTTGTAGGGAACCAGCCTCCATGGTTCCAGCCATGTTAATTTGATTACCTGCAAGCTGGGTATCGACAGTTGCATCTCCCGAAAGTATTGCACTATCCATATCAGGAGTAAAACTCTGGTCCGTTAGAATCTCACCGTGAACATTTCCTGCGACAGGACCAGCCGAAAAGGTACCATCTCCGATGATTTTGTACTGTTCACCATTCTTTTCAACACTAGAATTGATAGTAAAGAAGTCGTTTGGCCCTACAATCACACCCACTAAGCTCGCCAAAGATCCATTTTCGACGGTACCTGTCATGTTGATTTTTATCCCCATTAACTCTGTATCAACAGTAGCATCACCACCAATGTTTAGGGTAGTTGGGTCAATATTAAATGCAGAGTCTGCCTCTATTTGGGCACTGAGATTTCCTTGAACCGGTCCTACAGCAAAGGCGCCAGCACCCGATATGGTATAGGTTCCTCCATTGTCTATTACTGAAACATTTATCAAAAAGACGCCATTGGGTCCTTCAACAACTCCTACTAAACTTTTTAATGATCCTTCCTCAACAGTACCAGCTAGATTAATTTTAATTCCTGCAATCTCGGTATCCACAGTTGCATCTCCTCCAATATCGAAAGAAGAGGGATCAATATTAAAAGCGGCATCGGTATTAATTTGCGCATTTACACTTCCTTGAATGGGTCCTGCACTGAATGCTCCATTTCCAGCAATGGTATATCCTTCCCCGTTATCTACTACGGAAGCATTGATAGTATAGGATTGAGCGGGACCTACGACAGTTCCAAAAAGAGAGGATAAAGAACCCCCAGCTACCGTACCAGCAAGGTCAATTTGATTTCCAGCAATTTCTTCACTTAAGGCAACATCTCCTCCAATATCAAATGAAGAAGGGTCAATATTAAAAGCGGAGTCTGTTTGAATTTCTGCATTCAAATTTCCTTGAAGTGGACCAGCCGTAAAAGCACCTGATCCTGAAATTTTATATTGCTCTCCGTTTTTTTCGGCTGCAGCATTTATGGTAAAGAAGTCGTCTGGACCGACAATGACTCCGGTCAAACTTGCTAAAGATCCGTTTTCGACAGTACCAGACATATCGATCTTTATGCCCATCAATTCAGTATCTACTTTAGCATCACCGCCTATGTTTAGTGAACTTGGATCAATGTTAAAGGCAGAATCAGCCTCTATTTGAGCATTCAGATTTCCTTGAACAGGTCCTACAGCAAAAGCACCTGCTCCTGAAATGGTATAAGTTCCACCGTTGTCAATTACAGAAACATTGATTAAAAATGAACCTCCAGGTCCGGCAACTGTTCCTGATAAACTTTTTAAAGAACCTTCTTCAACGGCACCTGTTAAGTTGATAATAAAACCAGCAACTTCGGTATTTACAGCTGCATCACCTCCGATATTTAAGGAGGATGGATCAATATTAAACGCAGCATCTGTATTGATTTGGGCATTTAAACTCCCTTGAATAGGGCCTGCACTGAAAGCGCCCTCGCCAGTAATGGTATAGCTTCCCCCATTGTCTACAACAGACGCACTAATCATGTATGACTGGTTAGGTCCTTGAACTGAACCTAATAATGCAGAAAGTGATCCCGATTCAACCTTACCTGAAAGGTCAATTTGATTTCCAGCAATTTCTTCACTGAGGGATACTTCTCCTCCGATATTAAGTGTTGAAGGATCAATATTGAATGACGAATCGGTTTGGATTTCGGCATTTAGAGTTCCTTGCAGAGGTCCCATCAAGTAGGATCCTGAACCTGTGATCGTATAGGTGCCTCCATTATCAGTAATGGCAGCATTGATAACAAAGGCTCCATCGGGTCCTTCTATAGTTCCAGAAATACTGGACATAGAACCTGCTTCCATGGTTCCAGCCAGTTTCACGGTGACCCCTACCAGTTCTTTTTCAATATTTACTTGACCGCCAATATTGAGTGAAGATGGATCAACATTAAACGACTTATCTGTAAGAATTTGAGCTTTAATTGCACCTTGAACCGGTCCTGTAGCATAAGCTCCTTCTCCTGTGATGGTATAAGTGTCTCCACTATCTACCACTGAGGCGTTGATATAATAGGCTCCTTCTGGCCCTTGTATTGTACCAGCAAGACTTGCTAGTGAACCGTTTTCCATGGTTCCAGCAAGCTCAATGAGAATGCCTGAAACTTCTTGTGATACTTTAACGGCACCTCCAACACTTAATGTGCTTGGGTCAGGAATATAATTTTCGTCAGTGCTTAATGTGGCATTGAGTTGCCCTTCCAGAGGACCATTGGTATAGTTCCCCTGACCGGAAATTAAAATGCCGTCATCGCTACGACTAAGGCTTGCTTGAATTACATAGGCTTCTCCAGGTCCTGTTATAGTTGCGCCTACCCCTTTAACGGAACCACCAGCCTCTTCCCCTTGAATATCAACTTTATTCCCTAATATTTCTTTAGAGATGCCAATACTCTTCGAAGCACTCTCATCCTTTTTTTCCTCTTTATTTTCGTCTATATCTTCTTCAGCCAAAATTTAGTATGTAAGATTGTTACTAAGATAAAGATTTACTAAATAGAATCAATAGACTTTCCATCCTTATTTAGCTCCCTGCGAATGCCTTGAAGTATTATTTTTTCTGATATTTCAGTTCCGTTCCTTTTCGCCAACAACCAAGAGAATTGGATTACATTTTTAATGCTCCCTCCGCTTAATTTAAAATCCTTTGATAAGCGGTCAATGGTATCTTTGTCTACAGTCGCCATTTCATTTAGGAAATTAGTCCAAAGGATTTTTCGCTCTCTTAAGTCTGGCATAGAAAAATTAATAATGGATTGTATCCTTCTAGAAAAAGCACTATCGATATTGGGTTTTAAATTGGTCGCCAAGATTATCAAGCCTTTGTATTCTTCTAACCGTTGCAACAAATAGGCTGTTTGCTGATTGGCAAATTTGTCTTTTGAGTCATTTACTGCTGTCCTTTTGGAAAATAAAGATTCAGCCTCATCAAAAAACAGCACCCAATCTTTATTTTCTGCTATATTGAATATTTTAGCCAGGTTTTTCTCTGTTTCCCCAACATATTTAGACACTATCTGGGAGAGGTCAATACGATACACATCTTTATTGTTCTTTTTTCCTATCAATAGCGTAGAAAGGGTTTTTCCTGTACCTGGAGGTCCGTAGAACAGACATTTATAACCTTTGTTAAGTTTTTTACTCAAAACTTTGCTTTGATTAATCTCGTCTTTGTGTAAGAGCCAAGTATTAATGTTTTGGATTTCATCAAGTATGACTGGATTTAAAACTAGGTCCTCCCAATTCATTTCAGTTTTAATAAGTTTTGCAGGGAATTCTGTGCTGTAATCTGGTTTGAACTCTACTCCCAATGTAAGAAGCTGAATGATTTCTTCCGAAAGGGATAGAATTCTCGATAGCACAGAGTCGTTCTCTGTTTTTAAACTTAAACTGATGACCCCATTTCTATTAAAGACATGATTTTCGTTGAACAGACGTTGTGCATGAAATTTTGAACCTACTTCATTTCCGTAATAAAGAAAAACAAGGGTCTCAAGGGTAGGGATAAATCTTGAATTTTTATCATCTAGTTTGCCTCCAAACTCAGTAAAGCGCTTATCCAATCCTTTGTTTTTGATCAAAAACTTGTCAAAAACATTTGATGAGTACTCGTAAGCTAAAGATGATATGACCACCAGGCGTTCAAAATTATTAAGCGCTAGCTTTTTGACCCAGTTGGCATATTTACTGTCATCATGAGTTAAATCTGGTGGAATAAAGCTGTTGTTATCAATTAATTCATTTGAAAAATGCTGCTTAAAACGCACTTCAATTAATTCGTTTAGCCATGCCAAATCGTTTGAATAAGTAATCGAGTTTTTTTCTATTTCACTACTAGTCTGGTTCATTTCTAATTGTATTTCCAATGAATGATCAATTTCGTATTCATTATACTGGTCTTAATTACGGAAAGATTCCATGGTAGAAATTTAATCAGGATGTCTCTGGTTTCTTTTTCAACATGCAATTCGGCTCCTGTATTTTCATCAAATTTTAATACTCCTTTGCGCTTAAAAAAATAATCTCTTAAAGTGGCTACACTTTTTACTTTACCCCACTGAGCCACAATGGTTTTAAGGGCCATGTCACATATTCCTATTTCAATTTCATTGAGTTCTAAGGTTTCGTCAACATAAAAATCCAAGTCTGCCCCACATAAAATTTTATTCAACAATAATTCTGTTTCGTCTATCTCATTTTTCCCATCTACTAAATATTGCGTAGCAGCTATAGCTTTCTGAATTGCTTCATCACTTTTTAGTTTTCCATCTTCAATCAAATCCAGTTTTGAAAATAAAATATTTAAGAAAGGCCAGGCGATAACCAATCCTGAATTGTTGATAGAAATACCCTCCTCCAGCTCAGTTTTATTGAAGTTGGTTTCTTTCAAAATTTCAACTTTATCCGGTTTTCTTCTTTTAGCAGTTTGCTCAAAAAAGGGCTTTAGCTCAATTAATTTAATATCACTTTTAAGATCCTCTTGAAGAGCATCTAGTTGAAGTCTAAAATACTCATCGCTTATCTTGCTTTCCGTTAAAAAATCTTTAATTACACCAACAACCAACTCATAAGGATTGACAATAAAATTTGTTTTGGCCCACAAAGACAAAAGTACCCGAAGCTGCATTGGACTGAAGGGTTTTCTGCTAAAAGTTATTGGGGTTTCTTTAAGCATTAAATTAATCATTTCAGGTAGGGCATCCAACAGTTGTAACAATTGTGGATGAACTAAAGCGATTAGTTGGCGCCTTTCTTGTTCTTTTATTACCAATTTAAAAAGGCGCTTCAATTTTTCTGTGTCTTGAGACCAGAGATGCAATCGCTTTTTTAATAAAAGAGGGTAGGTCTTTACAAGATTTTTAAATAGATCACGTTGATCGATTTCATTCACTTCTAATGGGTAAAAACCGAGTTCGATATAATGCCTAAACGTATCTAATTTGATTTCATCGTTACTTATTCTGTTCAACACCAGCGACTGTTCTATCGGTTTGCTTTGGCTTTGCTCAAAAAGTAATTTGAGTTTCTTGATCAACCCAGTATAGCTTTTTCCTTTAAACTCTGCGACTAAATTGATGAGCTTGGGGATAACAGACTGTTTACTCTTATTTTCTACCACATAATTTGAAAGGATCAACTCTAAACTTTTATAAAACAATGCATCAGCTGTTTCCGAAGCTTCTATCTCCTTAAAATAAGTTTGAATTTCTGCTAAAAAAAGAGGTGCGTCTGAAAAGTGAGCCTCTATTGTAGTAAGAATAAGATCTCTAGTAAAAACTTCTCTGTAAGCAGCTGTTTCACTAATGCGAGTCATATTAAACTCTAGTAAATAACCGATAGCGCGTTCAGGGTTTTTAGTCAAATAATCTACTAACTGTTCAATAATTTCATTTTTAGAAAACTGTTGGCTGACAGTTACCTTTCCGCTGTCCAAGAAATAACTCATCAAAAACTGGTACTCTTTTTCAGACCAGTTTTTACCAAGCTGTACATCCATATCCTTTTCCTTAAAAACAGCAGTGATTTTATTCTTAAAAAGGGTTGCCCATTCAGGGTTTATGGATTTTAAGATTTCAGTAAACCTAGTTTTGAGGTAGAGCGGGTTTTTAATTTTCCAAAGCTGATTATCGACAATGATTTCGAATAATACATAAGGAGACAATTGATTTGATTGATCTTTAGTTAGTGAGGTAAATAACTTAAGAAGAAAGCCTTGCGATTTTTCTGTTTGCAGTATATCGATCAGGCTTTTAAAATAATCTTTAGATACTTCTTTTAAAAAGATCAGTAGGTTTTTGGCAATCTGTTTTTGACTGAATAAGGTTTCTAAAAATAAGCCATCATTTTTGTCAATCAGAACTTTAAAAAAATTAACTATTTCAAAATCATCTATTAACTCAAGTGAAGACCATTCGGGAACTGTCTTTGTTTTTAAATAGGAATAATAGACATTTTTGTAGAAAAGGGTCGTTTTGGTTTTTTGAGGGAGCACATCCAATGAGGTATTATCAATATACACACTAAAACCAAAACCAACTTCTTCAATTTCAGAACTGATCGTTCCCTCAATTAATACTTCCTTTAGTTTATTGAGATGTATACTAGATTGAAGTTCGATAAAACTCAAAAAGTTAAAGGTGAATTCTCCAGTATAGAACGCTTTAGTAGAGGCTCCACTCGCCAATGATTTAATCAAAAAATAACGCAAAACAGCGCGGAATTGTTTGGAGTCCAGATCGGAGAAATGAATTTGATCTTGAATTTTGATCAAGGCTTGTTCTATTAGAAGCCAAGATTGAAAATTTGTCTTTAGCAGTGCAAAAAATGCTTTTTCTGTAGAAGGCTGAAGGCTTAGAACTGAAAAGCTGTTTAACACTTCTTCCCTTAATCTATATGCTTTTAAAAACTCAAGAAGAGATTTAGTGCTTTTTAAGATGTCTTTTATACTTATAAAATCCGTTGATCTTTTTTTGGATTCTTCAAGATGAGTCATCTCATTATCAATATTGAGGATAAATTCAAAATAATTTGAGTCTAACGAAGTAGGTCGATTAGGTAAAGTTTGCATTTTCCTTACTTGCTCAAAAATCTTCGAAATCTTTTGCTCATCCAATGAATCCACCTGAAAGAAAGTAGGGAGCTTGCGATCAACATCAAAACTTTTTAGGACTGCAACAAAAAGCTCATTGATTTTTGTTTTTTCTAAAGAAGGGTATAATGCTTTTAAAGCCCTTGCTTGAATCTTGTGTTTTTTGATATTCCTAGTTTCCAAAGTGAGTATAGTATCTATTATATCGACTACTTCTACAAAAGATTCTACGGATTTTATTTTAAGGGCACTAAGAAGGTTTTTAAAACTGATAGTGCTTCTCAAAGACTCGAATTTTCTCTCACCAAAAATGGCATCTCCTAGTGTTAATACAACAGATTGTTCAAACTTATTAGAGGCCTTATTTTGAATTAGGAAATCAAGCAGTTTTTTAACCAGTTTTTGCTCACTTAAATTTTGATTTTTTTTATAGAGCTGTACGATCTTTCTAAGCGTTTTAAAAAAATCACCCTTTACAAAAAACTTGCTCACAGAACTGGGGTCATTAAAATCGTTTGAGCCAAGTGTTTTTTTGAGACTATTATTGTTTTCAAGCTTAATGAGTAACTGGATAAGTTGCTTAAAATGCTGCGCTTTAAACGCCGACCCTGTGAGCTGCAATTGTTCATTAAGTGACTCACTAGATGCGTTTACCTTCTTTTCAATACGATTGAGCTTATTCAGTTCATTTGAGTTTAAAGAGTAGGTTTTTTTTAAATGGTCAACGCTTTGCTGAATACTTCGATCTATATTATTTGCGTTTTCGTAAAAGTATTTTAGAATTTGATATTCCTCTTTTTTGATTGAACCAAGCGTAGGGGAGAGTCCCCTTATTTTGACTAAACTTTTATTAAAATCCTGTAAGCGCTTATAATGTGGATAATCCCTTTTTAAAAGAAATTTTAAAAATTGCTGACTACTTTTTGGGTCAAGTACATTAAAAATTCGTCTGTATGCAGTTTGATTACTGATTAAAATATTGAAGAGTGAGTTCTTGTTTTTAAATTGTTCAATTTGAGATGTAGTAAGGTAGCTCATGAAAAGGATTATTGAGGTGAAACGAACAACCAAGTCTAACGAATAATTTCTTCAAAATGGTCCAAAGGTCACAAAAAACAGCATTTTTGATTTTACGCGATGGTCATAAACATGGGCCTTATGATTTGAGTACACTGAAGGTTTACGTTGAACAGGGGGCAGTTTTAATGCAGGATACTGTTGATAATCCACATGGCGCTCCTTTATCCGTTCGAGATGTGCTGAAATCAAATAGCGTCAAAGTTAAAATTGAGAAAAATGGAAACATTCTCAAACAAGTAAAATCATTTGGTGTTGATCTCCTTTTACCGAAGAAAGCGCTTTCTATAGCTAGCTTGAGAGCGGATCGGAGATTGTTAATGGTAGCC
>ENA-OQVM01002333-OQVM01002333.1-marine-metagenome-genome-assembly--contig:-NODE-2333-length-22438-cov-7.858280_pt1 | contig 22438 bp, 25 predicted proteins | sample MGYA00237776_ERZ505498 | MGnify/ENA primary metagenome ERZ505498 (study PRJEB26159, sample SAMN06265151) | marine metagenome | isolation source: Helgoland LTER site | place: Germany:Helgoland, sampling... | reverse complement strand
GAGTATCAGTGCGTTGTAGCCGCATTAGGACTTGATAGCCGTCCGTGAAATTCTCAAGATCCATATTTTGTGAAATAAACCCGGGTTTTCCGTTTTTCGAGGGTATGCCTGCGGCGCTGCAGTGGTGGTTCTTCAGATTATCGATATACACCCAAAATTCATCAAGAAGATTCAGAACGAAAACATCCTCGAATTTTTGATCTGATCCATCGGCAATTCCCTTTACTTCCTCATACAATTCCGGAGTCCATTTCTTAATGGCATCGGTAACGGTAAGATCGGTATGCCCGGCGTTGTCCAGAACTTCCCTTGCATTAATGTAATCCCGCTTGGCATCAGTGCTAACACTTGTATCAACATTCCTAGCTAACGCTTCTAGCTCCTTGAGATACTTGATGCCCTCGACTTTAGAGTGTACGCCCTTGGTTCTGCCTACTTGTTTGTTATTGTAGAAAACACCCTTGAGCTTGGTATTGTAGTTTCTCTGTAAATCAACGGTGTACTTAAATTTCCCGCCTTCCTTTTCTGTTATCGTAGCGTAAGACCCCAAGAAGTTATGTCTTTCCTTTAGAAGCTGTTTCTTTATTGTATCTGTCATGGCAATTAATGGTTTAAGTGGTTCTGCAAATAGTAGCGTTCGACAGCTAAAATGTGCAGAAACCGTGCATAAATTTCAAGAAGTATTTTTTAATACACGACCCATTTGTTTCGTAAGTCATTCATTTATAACGCTTTGCGTCCCCATAGTTTAACGGATAGAACAGTGGTTTCCTAAACCGTAGATCGAGGTTCGATTCCTCGTGGGGACGCCATTTGATTTAAGTTTTTCTGCACACTGCTTAAGTTTGCTACCTTTTCTTTTTGGTTTGCATCCATGAATTTCCATTTATCGTTATGGTAAATCATTTGGATGGATAGTTGGGTAAACATTTTAACTGCGGTTGCTCCGCCCTTTCTTCTGCTCTTTATCGGGGGCGTGGCCAGACGGAAAGATTGGTTGGGGCGTGAGGCAGATCGTACGATGTCCCGATTTGTCGTCTATGTCTTGTACCCATGTTTCATTCTATACCATGTTTTGGGCTCGGAGACTCCGGTTGGTGCAAAAGAGGCATGGACGGCGGCACTCTTTGGATTCTGCTCGATAGCGGTCGGTTTTTTGATTGCCCGCTTGGTTGCCAAGTTATGTAGGATTAAGGGAAGAGAAATACCTGCATTTTGTTTTTGTTCAGGAATTTTTAATTATGGATTTTTTGCCATCCCTATTGCCGCTTTATTCTTTGGCAATGATTTGGTCGTAAAAATTATTCTTTTTAACCTTGGTGTGGAGGTGGCGATTTGGACGGTGGGTATTTTATTGCTAACTTCTTCGAGGTTGAAGCTTAGCAAAATATTGAACCCGCCTGCGATTTCAGTCCTAGTTGCCATATCTTTACAGATGGTAGGAGGGAAAGCTTTGCTTCCCCAATACGCTTGGGAGGTGTTGTCTATGATTGGTAATTGTTCTATTCCCATGGCTCTTATGATTATAGGAGCCAGTTTTTATGATTTGTTTAAAGGGTTTCGCCCCTCGCCAACTTATCGAGTAGAAGTGGGAGCATTCCTGACCCGTGGATTGTTGGTGCCCGCCTTGTTTATTTGCTATGCATTGTATGGATGGATACCGCACTATGCATCCTGGCTGGTAGAGGTATTAATCGTCCAAGCTGCAATGCCTGCAGGCGTGTTTGCTTTGGTTGTTGTAAAAAGCTATGGGGAGGACACTGAAACGGGACTCCGTGTAATCATGTCGACTATGTTAATCAGTGTTGTTTCCATACCCACATGGTTGTGGGCAGGGATTAAATTAATCTCAAACGATTAAAAGTTTTTTTCCTTATGAGGAAGGAGTATCTTCGTAACGCGATTTGGAGTCGAGAGTTTCAAAGATGTTAGTAACTTTAGTTCTAAGTTTGTTATACTCCTCAGCATAAATCAAGGATACGAGGTAATGTTTAAACTCTTTACGATCCCGAATGATTTTGAGATCTAGCTCTTCCATCTCCTGAGCAAATTTAACATGCATTTTATCGATTTCTCCGTCGAATTTTTTGAATTCTTTATCAATGTGCTGTTTGGCTCGGGAGATTGCTCCAAGTAATTGTTGACTCTTTCGGCAATCCTTACTGGAAAATTCATGAAAGGAAATAATTCCTGAGGCAAGTGCAGCGGCAAATGCAGTAACTTCCAGTTCGTTTTTATTACTTTCTTTAACTGCCCATCCTTCAATTGCTTTGAGTAACCTGCTTATACAAGCACGGGCTTCTTCGGAATCGGAGATTTGTACTTCTTCTTCTTCGGACATTATGGGTATACTCTAGCAGAATAGGATTAAAAATTACAGATAAATTGTATCTAACATTGTTCAAGTTTATCAGATGTGCAAGCTTTTGATGTAATTGTCTAAATCCTTTCTGACTATTCCACTTAGAATAAACAATCCAAGTATATTCGGGAATGCCATTCCCAAAATCATTAAATCTGAAAAATCCAAAATATTAGTCGCCGTTATTATAGACCCTAGAAAGGTGAAAACAAGAAAGAGTATTTTGTAAATCAGGGATGACTTGTCTCCAAATAAATACACCCAGCACCTTTCTCCATAGTAGGACCAAGATATCATCGTAGAAAATGCGAAAAGAAAGACTGCTATCGCAAGAATGTATGGAAACCATGGAATTACACTGCTCATCGCTACAGATGTAAGGGCACCTCCCTGGTTTTTGGCAATGAGTTCTGCATTAGCTGGGTCGATATATGCCCCTGTTATTATAATTACCAAAGCGGTCATCGTGCATACCACAATCGTATCGATAAAGGGTTCGAGGATAGCCACTATTCCTTCTTCGATTGGATCTTTTACTTTGGCGGCGGAATGAGCAATAGCAGCTGAGCCTATTCCCGCCTCATTGGAAAACACAGCCCGCTTAATTCCAATAATTAATACACCAAGAAATCCCCCGAAAGCAGCATCTGGGGAGAAAGCCTGCTCGATAATTAGGCTGAAAGCCGCGGGAATTTCTCCAAGATGAGAGCCAAGAATAAATAAACAGGCGAGCAGGTATATTCCGCACATAATGGGAACGATAAGAGATGCCACTCGGGCGATACTCTTTATTCCACCCACAATAACCAGCCCAACCAAAATAGCCATGAGCAGCCCGTACCCCCAAGAGTAATCAGCCAACATGGGCACAACGGTTTTAATCATGTCGAGGGATTGAACAACTTGAAAGGAATTACCCCCACCTAGAGATCCTCCAATGCAGAGCAGGCAAAAAAGCCCGGCAAGCAAGCCTCCCAATCCGCCTAGTTTTTTTTCTTTCAGGCCTTGAGAAAGGTAATGCATTGCTCCGCCCATAATTCTTCCGTCTTTCCGAATTTTGCGGTACTTTTGACCAAGTGCACACTCGGTAAACTTTGAAGACATGCCAAGGAAGCCAACCAATATCATCCAAAAAGTCGCTCCCGGTCCCCCCGTACCAATAGCAATCGCCACCCCGGCAATATTTCCTAATCCTACGGTTGCAGAAAGGGCAGTGGTTAATGCCTGAAAGTGGGTAACCTCTCCAACTTGCTCAGAGTTGTCATACTTCCCCCGCACCAAATCAATAGCATGTTTAAAAAGGCGAATGTTTACGAATCGCATACGCAAAGTGAAAAAGAGGGCACCACCAAGCAACCATGCTACAACTAGGGGAATCTCAATACCTGGAATTGGCCAGAAGAGTAGTTTAGCCAGTGGACTCACCACATATTCACCAAAAAAGGTATCCAAGTCTTTTTCCCAATTATTGGGAACCTCTTCATTCTTTGCATGAACAAGTTGTGGAATGGTAAAAACAATGAAGGTTAGCACATTTTTTATCATCTTTATTTATTTGTTCTTTAATCCATAGCTTGAGAATTCACTTCCCCTAGGGCAAGGGTTAAGCTAGCAAATACTTGGACATGGCAAAAACTATTATCATTTACATGGCTCGTGAGTGGACAACTTGGTTTTTAGGCTGTCTGTTTTTTCTAGTGGGAACTATTTTCCTCTTCTCTTCAGTCGAAGATTTAAGTCAGGTATTCCCAAGAGGTTTTGACTTCTGGTTGGAGGACTTTTGGTTTTGGTTGCTGTCTTACTTACCGTGGTTACTTCCAATTTGTTGTTTGGGTGCGAGCTTATTTTCTCTTTCTTTTGCAAGGAAAAGGGGAGAATGGACTGCGATGCTGGCAAACGGGATTTCTCCCATTCAGTCTTTTTCCTTAATCGTTATACTTGGATTTGGGATTGGATTGAGCAGTGACTGGTTGATGAATGGTGCGGGACTCCGTTCAATGGATATGAGCGACCTAGAAACGCGCAGCCTAAAAATGCAAATTGGATCAGAACGACTTTGGTACTTTCGCTCCTTTGACCCATCCACGGGTATAGGAAGGGATTTACAACTTTTCCAATACGGAGAAAAAGGAGAAGATGTGATGCGCTTGCGGGCTACCACTGCAAAATGGGAAAGCGAGAAGGGTTGGACTTTTTACAACGGTAAATTTCTTGGGTTTTACTCCGCCAAAGGTTTGCCAGTGATTGATGAAAATAAAAGTTCATTAGTTTGGGAGACTATCGAAGCAGCATCGCTAAAGGGTGAAGTATACCAAACAAAAAGTCCGGGAATTAGTTGTTCTTTTGATCAACTTTATGGGTTAGATATTCCTGATGACCCAACGCCCTATCTTTGGCTTCAAAAGCGGGCAAAAGATATGACTTTGGTTGAAATTGAACGTTTGCTTGATCGATTTCCAAGTTCGAAAGGTAAAGAAATGATCTCGTACCAATTAAGAAAAGCTCAACTTTGGTGGAATGGACCAGCTTGTTTAGTCGCATTAATAATTGGGCTGGGACTGGGTAGTGCTAGGGGTTCTTCCACCCCAGCAAAACTTGCCGGTGTTTCTCTGCTTGGTGCACTTGGTTTTTATTTCATTCGTACCTTGTCTGATTCTCTAGGCGAACAACAAATTTTAACTCCCATGGTCACGGCAAGTTTACCTTATTTACTCGTCGTGATTGGCACATTTATTTTTTTGAAAATACAAAAGTAAATTGTGACACTTTAAACATCCACCTCTCTAAGTTGGATACTTTCGACCACTTTCCCGTCGGCCAGCACATTGGTCACGGTTACAATTTGATCTCCGGTTTCGACCCGTTCTTCCTCAATTAATCGTTTGATTGCTTCTTGAATGGTTTGTTCTGGGTCTTTGGAGAATTCCATTAGGAAGGGTTCGATCCCCCATATTAAGCGCAATCTTCGATGAAGCCCGGGGATATCAGTAAAGGCGAAAAGCGGGGCCCCATTGGGACGCAATGCACCCAACTTAGCAGCAAGATCCCCACTTCTGGTAAAGACCAAAACGGCGGCATTTTCCATGCGTAGGGCAAGAAGTGCGGCCGAGCGCAACATCTTTGCTTTAGGCCGAAAAAGCCGCAGGCTTTCCGACAATACGGGAGGAAGTTCTCGCTCAATTCGGGAAGAAATTCGCTTGAGCATACGTACACATTCGATCGGGTATAGGCCAGTAGTGGTTTCTCCACTTAGCATGACACAGTCTGCCTCCTCGTTGATGGCGTTGGCCACATCACTAATTTCCGCCCGTGTGGGCACAGGAGACTCGATCATCGATTCCAAAAGGTGGGTGGCCACAATCACAGGTTTACCTCTGGAGAGACAAATACTCACCGCTTTTCTTTGAATAATAGGCAATTCTTCAAAGGGACACTCGATGCCCAGGTCCCCTCGGGCAATCATCAGCCCATCAGAAGCAGTTACAATTTCTTCTAGGTTGTTCACTCCCTGCTGGTCTTCGATTTTGGCGATTACCTGGGCATTACTGTTGTTGTCCTTGAGAAAGCTTTTAAATAGGTCAATGGCATCGGCATCTCGGGTAAAGGATAGGGCAAAGAAGTCGTGCTCGCACTCGATGCCGACTAAGGTGTCCAACCTGTCTTTTTCCGTGATCGATGGTAATCCAGTCTTAATTCCAGGCAAATTAACATGTCGCCGGCTTTTAAGCTCTGCATCCTGAAGAACGCGACAGCGGATTTTCTTTGGTGAAATTTCAACCACGAGCAAGGGAATCAATCCATTGTCGAGCAGAACATTATTTCCCGGTTTCAGGTGCTCGTGCAATTTGTCATAATTTACTTCGACTTGCCAGACCTTCTCGATTCTTGGTGGTTCCGGTTGGGCGGTAAAGACAAGATCAATTAAGTCTCCTCTTTTTAATTGCACAGGAGATTGTAAATATCCGGTACGAATTTCTGGCCCCTTAACATCCATCAATATTGCGGGTTCCCTTTTGACTTTTTCTCCAATTCTACGGATGCGCTCAGTGATCTCACGTATCCATTCGTGGGAAGCATGTGCCATATTCAGGCGCATTACATCAACCCCCTCGCTTATTAAGGATTCAAGCATCTCTTCAGATTCAGTTGCCGGACCAATGGTGGCTATGATCTTGGTTTGTCTTTCGGGAGTTTTCACACGCAAATAGGATTGGCAGTCGCCGGATCAATTACATAGGTAGAAAATCGTTTACCCTGACCGGGCAATTGGCTGAAGCGTTCACGCACTAAGTTGACATCGTTACAATCTTTACTGAGGTGCATAAGGAAAACCTTTCGCCAACAGGTATTTTCCATTGATTCCAAAAGCTCATAGGTGGTTTGATTGGACAGATGACCATGTCGACCTCGGATTCGTTGTTTAAGGCTCCATGGGCGCTTCTCGTCCTTTTCTAACATGTCAGTACAATGATTTGCCTCAATCACAAGTATATTTGCTTTTCTGATTCGTTCCTGAACCAAGGTAGGTACAAAACCTAGGTCGGTCACCCATGCAAGGCTGGAAGGAGGGTCGAATAGGTCTCCAGTTCCCCACTCAAAATAAAACCCTACGGGGTCATAGGCATCGTGTGGCACGCTAAATGGATGAACCTTGAATTCCTGAAATTGAAAAGGCACGCCCGTTTCAAATCTTTTCCAATTCGGACGCCTTGGAAGTTTCGGCTGGATTGCATCGATGGTGTCTCGGTTGGCAAAGATTGGAAGGTTGAGGTAGCGGGATAATCCACGAATACCGGCACTGTGATCGTTGTGTTCATGGGTTAGAAATATAGCGTCTAATTCCTCTACAGACAGGCCTTCTTCAGAAAGTAAAAACTTTAATTTCTTCCCAGATAATCCAGCATCAATCAAAATGTTTGATTTACCTGTTTGTAAAAGAGCGGTATTTCCCGAACTGCTCGAACCAAGGATTTTAAATTTTGTTTCCACCTAGTTCCAACCTTAGTAAGCTCGTTAATATGCAATCAACCACAAAGTGCTTTGGGGGATCATTGATTTTATATTATGGAAGAATGGTTTGACTGGGTCGACCGGACAGACCGGGTAATCGGAGTGACCAGTCGTGAGGATGCTCATCGTCTGGGGCTCTTCCATAGAGCGGTACATTTATACGCTTGGGGAATGAATGGTGGCTTAATTTTACAAAAACGGAGTAATTCTAAGGATTTGGAACCAGGGCTTTGGACAGTAAGTTGTTCCGGGCATGTTGACCGTGGTGAATCTTATGAGTTTGCCGCCACCCGGGAGATGACCGAGGAATTGAATGTATCCATTGAACAATCTGATCTTAGTGAACTTTTACGATCTGATCCTTGCCCAGATAATGGGTATGAGTTTATACGCTCTTACCAAGTCTCCCAACAGATAAATCCGGTGGCTGACTCTACGGAAATTTCCGACCTTCGGGAAATTGGACTTTTAGAGTTGGACGAATGGATGGCTCGTGAACCTGCCCATTTCGCCAGTTCTTTTAGGTATCTCTTTCCTTTTGCCCGTAAGAAATTCTCCAACCTTACATAAGAGAGAGCTGGGAACCTTCGCTACCTGCTCCTGGTACCACACCGCTGGCTTCCCAACCTTTTGGAGTAAGTACTCTTCCTTGTTGGGTGCGTTTAAGGTAACCCTCTTGAATGAGGAAGGGTTCATGAACTTCTTCCAATGTATGCTCCTCTTCATTGACCGCAACAGCTACGGTGCCCAGACCTACGGGGCCCCCCTTATAGTTTTCCGCCATAGTGGAGAGGATACGTTTGTCCATTTCATCGAGTCCACGATCATCGATCTCCAAGAGCTCCAGAGCTTTGGAAGCAAATTCTCGGTTTATGGTTCCATCCGATCGTTGTTCGGCATAGTCACGTGCAAAATGAATTAAATTATTGGCTATCCGGGGAGTACCCCGAGCCCGTGCGGCAATTTCTTCCGCACCCTGTTGATCGATAGTACAGTCCAAGAGTTTACAACTCCGTAGCACAATTTTGGTAAGGTCTTCCCGCCCATAGTAATCCAGACGGGTTTGCAGAGTAAAGCGGCTGCGCATGGGAGCGGAGAGCAGACCAACTCTAGTAGTCGCACCAACCAGGGTAAAGCGTGGGATTTCCAGACGAACACTTCGTGCGTTGGGCCCTTGATCAATCATAATATCAATCCGGAAGTCTTCCATGGCAGAGTAAAGGTATTCTTCTACGGTCTTGGGGATACGATGAATTTCATCAATAAAAAGAATGTCTCCTCCTTGCAGATTAGTCAGTAATCCGGCCAAATCACCAGGTTTGTCAATCACTGGCCCGGAGGTTATCCGTACCTCCCTTTGCAATTCATGTCCGATAATATGTGCAAGGCTGGTTTTGCCTAATCCAGGAGGACCACATAACAAAACATGCTTGAGGGCTTCTTCCCGCTTGGCCGCGGCTCCGACCATCACTTGTAATCGTTCAATTGTCTTGGGTTGCCCTGTAAAATCATCAAAAGACGGAGGACGCAAGGCGGCGTCTACTTCGGTGATAGGTGACAATGAATCATCAAAAAAAGTTCGTCCTTTGGGCGGTTCTTCAGTCATTTTCTTTGCAAGTCAAACGAATCAATCAACAGGACTGCGAAAGGCAGGTGGCAACGCGGATTCTGGAAGGCGCTCAATTTTCGCCCCCAAATTCCTAAGTTTTTTATCCAATAACTCATACCCTCTGTCCAAGTGATAAATGCGATGAACCCAAGTCTCACCCTCAGCGACTAAACCGGCAAGGATTAATGCGGCACTGGCACGCAGGTCTGATGCCATAACGGGTGCCCCATTAAGAGTTTTTCCACCCCGCACGATTGCATTGGCACCCTCCAATGATACTTCTGCTCCCATCCGTAAAAGTTCAGGGATGTGCATGAAACGACTAGGGTATACACGTTCTGTTAAAATACTAAGACCCGGAATGGTACAGGCAAGGGCACATGCCTGAGCTTGTAGATCCGTGGGGAATCCAGGGTAGGGCAGGGTAATGACTTCAAAGGGTTTGAGGCCACTTGGGTCAGTTTTAACCTCGATTGTATCTGCACCGATTTCTTGTAATTGTATGCCCGATTCTTTCATCACTTTAGCGAAAGCGCCCAAGTGGTTTGGTCGAATTCCTTGTACGCAAACTTTTCCTCGTGTGATTGCACCTGCCATTATGTAAGTGGCTGCCTCGATACGATCTGGAATTACTCGGTGGGTACAGCCTTGGAGTTTTTCAACTCCCTCAATTTTTAGTAAGTGAGAACCCGCACCGGAAATCTTTGCCCCCATTTTTTCCAGCATGGTGCATAAATCTAAAATCTCTGGTTCGCATGCAGCCCCATCGAGCACGGTGGTTCCATGGGTCAATACGGAAGCCATGATTGCATTGGCAGTTCCGGTAACCGTACTTCCGTGCCTCCCCCCGATAAATATCGTAGCGGGTTTCATTGAGGATCCATCCACTTCAACCACGCCCTGATTTAGCGATACATTAGCCCCCATTTCGTTGAGGGCTCGGAGGTGTAGATCAATTGGGCGGTGGCCAATTACGCAACCACCAGGCATCGGAATCTTTGCTCTTTTCAAACGGGCTACAAGAGGTCCAAGCAAGCAAATAGATGCCCGCATTTTACGCACTAATTCATAGGGGGCATCGGGATGTATGTTCGCCGGATGGATTTTCCAAGTGTTTTGTCCGAGTCGTTCGATATCAGCTCCAAGATGGGAGAGGATTTCACCCATGAATCGAACATCGCTGAGGTCAGGAACATTTTCTAGGATTGTTTCCTCGCCACTTAAAAGAGCTGCGGCAAATTGGGGGAGGGCGGCGTTTTTAGAGCCGCTAACTTGAACTTTTCCTTCGAGGCGTTGACCTCCCTGAATTCTTAAGATCTCCATACCTTAAAAGGACCGGAAGAAGAAAAGTTATTCTGAGGAATTGGCGAGATCCACTTGGTGTCTTTGAATTACGAACCAAATATTTTACCGAGAAACCCTTTGAGTCCAGTGGCTTTTACCGGAGTTTTGGCAGGTGCCTTGGAATGTGATTTCCTTGGTCCACCTGACTTATTTTTGGAATGCTTGGAATTCTCAGGTCTCGGTTTGGATGAATGCTCGTTATTTCTCGGGCCTCCCGATTTTCTTCTCGGTTTATGGTTTTTACGATTGTGAGGCGTGTTAGATTCACTGTTTTCTGGAGATTTATTGTCCTGATGTGGACGATTTTCTCCACGGTCTTTTCTTTGGCGTGGCTGACGATTACCCTCCCGAGGCTTGCGGCCACCGCGTCTATCATCACTGCGATTTCCACGATCTTCATTTCTCGAATGGGGACGCCCAGCGTTTTCACTAGGTTTGAAATTGCTTAGGTCATCGGTCAGAGATACCGGGTTGGCTGCATCAATTTCTCCCATGGGGGCAGCTGGAGTTGAAGAACGATCGTTCTCCAATGGTTTTTCATTGGGTCTGTGCCAACGTGAACGAATTCTAGATTTCATATATTATGTTGTAATGACTGATTAATTTCGACTTAGCAAAAAATCGAGCCTGTCTATCGGGCTTTGTTGCTCTTTTTAGAAGGTACAACACGCCGGGCAGGGCAGATTTAAGAATCTATATCCTAGCTGGGATGCCTACAAGGTAAAAGAATTTACAAAACTTTGCGAAACCACTTGCAACCTGCTTAAGGAAAGTACTTAAAATGCGTTGATGGATAAATTGGAAAACATTTTCGAACTCCAGGAGGTTCTTAACCGAAGGATTGGGGTAAATATGGATGAGTTGAACGATGAGGACCGCACGAAGTGGATTCTCAATTATGTCCGGGCGATGCAACAGGAATTAGCAGAGCTTACTGATTCCGTGCCTTGGAAGTGGTGGGCAAAATATCAAGAGTTTGACAAGCAGAATGCAAAAGTCGAAATCGTGGATTTATTTCACTTTCTCATCTCACTTGCCCAGGTCATGGGGATGTCTGCGGATGATGTTCACGAAGCTTACCTCAAGAAAAATGAAGTAAATCATAAGAGGCAAGAAAGCGGTTACTCGTCAAAAGACGAAGACGACTCGAGACACATCTAAAAAGGACTCGGGTATAGCCACTTAGTGGCTATTAGGTTTTTGGAAACTTAGAGTGCCGAGACAAGAGCGGCACAACGAGCTTTCTTACGAGCTACTTTGTTAGCATGCACCAAATTGCTCTTGCTTGCTTTGTCCAAGGCGGAGATCAAAGATTTGGCGGCAAGTGATGCGGCTTCTTTGTCCTTTGATTCTACAGATGCCTGAAAAGCTTTGTCTAAAGTCTTGAGCTTACTCGAAATCGAGCGATTTCTCAGGTAGTTAGTCCTGTTTTTACGAATGTTCTTTAATGCTGACTGGGTATTGGCCATAGCGAATTAAAAAATTCTAATTTTCTCTATTCGTCAACTTGAAACATTAACATAAAAAGGATTCCGAGAAGCTGTAAGCCGGATTCTGTAACCCTATGCAAAAATGAATTTTCGCAAGGATTGCCATTCATTTATCTATTTGACCAAAGATCAAATCCCCGCGCGAGCGAGGTGCGACGTACCCGAAACCATAGACGGGTAGCCCGGTTTCCTATTTCGTCTTGCATCGGATTGGGTTTACCATGCCCGTCCGATTGCTCGAACGGCGGTGGGCTCTTACCCCACCTTTTCACCCTTACCTCCCTAGAGAGGCGGTTTGTTTTCTGTGGCACTCTCCGTGAACTTGCATTGAAACAAGCCCCCCCCGCTTTCACGAGGAATCCTACCCTGTGATGTCCGGACTTTCCTCTCCTTTGCCCAAAGGCATGGGAGCGAATGACCGCTTCTCGGAAAATTTTAGAACTTTTATCCTTTAAAAAGATTGGAGCCCTTTCCTCCAGTGGATATTTGCTTTGAACGATCATCTTTCTATGTAAACGATACGGCCGCATTGATCACACTGAGTAATCTTTTTTTCCACAAGTGCGGAGGAAACCACATCGTTAGATACCCTCAAGTGACAGCCCGAACATTTTTGATCGGATATCGGAGCCATGTAGGGAGGTCTAGATACAATCGTGGTCACGCGATCGTAGGAAGAGAGAAAACTCGGTTCTACCTCCTGTCGGGTTTGTTCAATTTCTTTTTCAAGATCTAAAAGTTCAGTTTTTTTCTCCTCCCCTTGTTCAGCACGCTCATCCCTTTGCTTCTCCATTTCTGCTACTCGCTCGGTAATTTTACCTTGTGCCAATTCAGCAGTTTCGCGTGCTCCATCAATTTTCAGGAGTATTTCAATTTGTTCGTTTTCACGGTCTTCAATTTTGGCTAACAAATTTGAAATTTCATTTTCTAAAGCCTGATATTCTTCATTCTTTTTAACTTCCAATTGCTTATTTCTTTGCCTGTTAATGGATTCGTTCATGGAGAGAATTTCTTTTTCCAATGAATTATTTTCAGATTCCAGGCCTTTCCATTCTGCGAGTGCAAGTTCTACAGATTCTTTTTCCACAGCTATCTTTTTTTCCATTCTGGCAAGTTCTTCAGGAAGCTCTTTAACATCTTGCCGAAGTTTTTGGAAGCGTCTGTCTCGGCTATGGAGGAGGAGAAGTTTTTGAAAATCTGCGTCTTGAAACAACATGATGTTAAAGTAAGAGTGGGGTAAATATGTGTAAGGCAACTCCCTACATGACTTTCCTTTTGGCAAAATACAAGGATTTAGGCGCAAAGCTTTACTTCACTGCCATTCAGTGGCAGAATGAAATTCTACAATTTTATGACATCTCAAGATTCATCTGTCCAACTTGTTGACCAAGCAGTCCTGCTCTTTACCCTAGGAGAAGAGAAGGAGGCTGAGTCTCTCCTTGTCGAATATTTGTCCAGACACGAGAACGATTTGTCTGCTTGGCGAGCTCTTTCAGAAATTCGTTTATCTACAAAGGATTTTTCTGCTGCCGAACATGCTTGCCGTAAGGCATTATCCATTAACCCTGACGATCTTACTTCTAATGTCAGTCTTGCTAGGATATTGGTGTCTCAGGGGGATAAGGAGGGTGCCGAAGAAGCCTCTTCAAGGGCAAGAGTACTGGGGTGGAAGGATGAACTTGCTCAGGACGAGCACAACGGATAATCTTTATTTAAAAAAAATTAGCCCAATGCCTGCGACCAATAAACAAAGTTTAGATTTTGAAAGACCCCTTCTCGATTTGGAGAAACAATTGGATGTTCTCATGCAGTCCTCCACAAATTCGGATATGGACTTCACCGATGAGATTAAAGCGATCGAAAAAAAGATCGAACAAACCAAGCGACAAGTCTACTCAGACTTGAGCCCTTGGCAAAAAGTCCAGCTCTCTAGGCATCCCAACCGGCCGTATTCGCCCGATCTTATCAAGCGTATCTTTTCTGGATTTGAAGAACTTCACGGGGATCGGTTATTTAAAGATGATAATGCATTGATTGGGGGCCCTGCATCTCTAGACGGTCAAAGAGTCATGGTAATCGCTCAACAAAAGGGTAGAAATACCGAAGAGAATTTAAAGAGGAATTTTGGCTGTCCAAATCCTGAGGGTTACCGAAAGGCTTTACGACTTATGAAAATGGCCGACCGTTTTGGTCTACCCATTATTTCTTTAATTGATACTCCGGGCGCTTATCCGGGAATTGGGGCAGAGGAAAGGCATGTTGCTGAAGCGATTGCTGTAAACCTTCGCGAAATGTCAAATTTTGAAGTACCCATTATTGCCTTGGTTATTGGCGAGGGTGGTTCTGGAGGTGCACTTGGAGTGGCAGTTGCAGATCGTGTATTGATTCTCGAAAATGCCTATTACTCGGTAATCTCGCCCGAAGGCTGTGCCGCTATTTTATGGAAAGATAGGGCTTTTGCCGCAAATGCCGCGGAGGCACTAAAGCTTGATGCCAACGAACTTTTAAACCTAGGTATAGTCGATAAGATTCTCCCAGAACCTGCTGGGGGAGCTCATCGTGATTGGGATGTTACTGCCCAAACAATTAAGGTTGCATTACTTGGTGAATTACAGGAATTGAGCAAAGTACAATCAGGTGAATTTGCGCAATTAAGGTATGAGAAGTTTAGGAAGATGGGAAAATTTACCGCTTAGCGATAACCCAATTAGGATTATTTCTTAGTAACGATTGCTAAGATCTGGAGCGGGAGGCCCGCTCAATCCCAACCGTTCGTTTCGATCGATCACATCGATCATACTATCTTTGAGTCTTTCGCGCATGCGCATCGAAGATTCTAACTCCCTTTCCATGATGACCATATTTTCTTTAAGTGAGATAATCGCATTGTTTAGATCGGTCTCACGGTCGGTCATTCTAACTATGTCTTGTTCGAGGCGAATATTTTCCTTCTCCAATAAATTCATCCGGTTTATTAAGACCTGTTCGCGAGCAAGAACTTCAGAGTATTCTGATTCTAGCTCCCTCGTTTCAGCCATTAAATCTTGATACTCCGTACTTCCCGCGTTCTCAAGATTGTTAATTTTGACTTCGAGCTCTCTAATATTTGCTTCCAAAATTCCAGCTTCTTGGCTGAGTAATCTTTCACTGGCCACCGCACGGTTGAGTTGAATTTCGAGGTTTCTTGATTTGTCTTTAAAGAATCCACGTTCGTCGTGAAGTGACCCGCTTTGAGACATCAGGTCTTGGTTTTCCTGGTCTAAGTCTTTGAGTTTGGTAATCAAGTTTCTTTCGTTTGATTCAATGTTTTCGATCTCTTCTCTCATTAAATCAACCGCACGTAACATGTCCGAATTTTCCGATTCCAGTGCGGATGTTTTGGCAAGTAACATTTCGTTCGAGTCTCGTAATCCTACCATTTCGTTAGAAATTCGAGATTCTTGCATTGCTAAATTGTTTAGTTCGGCCCGCAAAATACTAAGTTCTTCTTTTTGAGACATATCGGTATCGAGAAGAGAATCGTTGCGAGTGGAAGTTCTTTCCAACTTGGTACGGAGGTCATTATTGGTCATTTGAATGAGCCTGGCATTTTCTCCCTGCCTCTGTGCTTCTATTGTAAGATCGGTATTAATTTGTTGGAGATTGGAAAGTTGGGCTCGTAATGCGTCTGTTTCGATTTGGTATCTAGAAACTTTATCTGATAAATCTTCTTTATCTCCCAAAACAAGGGATGAACGATCCTGCTCTAATGCTAAGATTCCATTTAAACGAGCAATCTCATTTCTAGCATTCATTAATTCTTCACTCAGGACAATTTCTTCGTTCTCCAACATTTTCGCCTCATTTTGAGCTTCTCTCATCAGGGCTTTCATTTCGGACAGTCGAGAGTCGGTGGTTTCTTGATCGATTCCAAGTGAGGCAAGTTTTTGATTAAGCTTGGCGTTTTCTTTTTCTGCCCGATCGAGTTGGGCTTCCAACTTGTTTTTAACGGCCTTGGCCGCACTCATATCAGTTCGTAAATCTTTTGCTTTTCGATCAAGCGTGGAATTGGCAAGTTCCAGGTTTCTTATTTTGGAATAAGCACTTTCATCTGAATTATCCCGATTGTCCAAAGACTGTTCTAGCTTTCGGTTGTCTAGGGCCAATTCCTGATTGCGTAATTCTAATTCCTTTTCATCTGCTTTGAGTTGTTGAAGTTGTCTGCGTAAACGGGCGTTGGTTTCGTCCAGGTATTGATTGCTGTTTACACTGCGTAGACCTTCTTGCTTAAGCTTTAGAAGCTGAGTTTCTAGGGCCGCAATTTGTCCAAGTGCTTCGTTTAAATCATCCTGCAACTTGGCCGATTGAGGAGAGGGTGGGGCTACCTGAGGTGCGTTTAACTGTTGCAAGACCACGGACCTTGTCTTTTCCACCAGTGCATTGTGCTTAGCGGCTAAGTCGTTGTATTGCTTGATTAAAAATTCCGGATCGCGCAGTTGGGCATCGGTTTGCCCATGAGCAATACTTCCGACTAAAAAAACAGTTAGTGTTGATAAAATTGATCTATTGTAAATCTTGCGCGACATATAAGAAGAAATTTAAAATTGTCTAATTGGAATAGCAATTTTGTTCACATGGCAAGCGATACTTAAGTAACACCAAAATCATGGTAGTTATTAAATTTGTATATTCGATTGGACTGCCGCCTTGGTAAGACGGTCTAACACTGCACGGTTTAAGCCCTTTGGACTGTGAGAAAAGACTAAGTGCAATCTTCTTCTCTTCTTTTTGTCTGCTTGGATTAAGACGCTGTATAAATTGCGTGCAATTTCCCCCTCGCTACCAGAAATTGAAAGAGCCAAGCAAGAGAAGTCTTTTTGCTCGATTACATTTCTTTCCTCGGCAGTGCAGACAATGATTAAATCTTTACGAGATAATTGTGCTGATTCCAATAATTCCTTCGTGTCTGCATGCAAAAATAAAGGGGTTTTAGGTGCATAATGGCAATCGCTCATACCTGGAGATTGATCACCGGCAGTTTGACCTGCCTTGTTCATCCTCTGGATCACATGGGGACCTAAAAGAACTTCTTCACCCAAGGCCAGTTGCAGATCATTACGGGTGATCATGCCTGGTCTTAAGATAGTTGGTTTATCATAAGTAAGGTCCAGAACCGTTGATTCCAATCCTACTATGCAAGCACCCCCATCCACTGTAGGTGGTGCCATGTCGCCAAACAATTCAGCAATATGACCAGCAGTGGTTGGGCTAGTTCGGTTCGATGGATTGGCACTCGGTGCGGCAAGCGGTTGTTTTAACCGATGTAAAATTTCTCGAAATATCGGATGATTTGGTGCACGAAGGGCAACCGTTTGGTTGCCGGCAGTAACCTCCAAGGGAATCAAATCTTTCTTTGGTAAAACAATAGTTATCGGTCCGGGCCAAAAGATTTTGCATACCCGTTTTGACAGATCGTTAAACTCGGCAAGATTTTCCGCTTCGCTAAAATCAGTAACATGAACTATTAGTGGGTTTGTTGAAGGCCTTCCCTTGAGTTCGAAAATTTTTCGGACCGTATTTGCTTGCAAAGCAAGTCCGGCAAGTCCGTAAACCGTTTCTGTTGGCAGAGCAACTAATTCACCCTGATTTAATCGGGCAATCGCATCATCTAAGGAGATGAGCACCCGTCACCGCAAGGCTTTTGGGCCTTATTTGAGGATTAGCATGTGCCTCGCCTTTTTAATTAAGCGGGACACTTTTCGCTGTTGCATAGGAGTAAGTCCTGTGTACTTGCGGGAAATGATTTTTCCCGTGTCGGTAGTGTACTTGGCCAAGGCATCACGATCCATAAAGGAATAATGCTCGGGGTTTTTGCTTTTGGATGGGGCTACTGAAGTTTCGCTCATATGGATATTACAATGAACAACAAAGAAAAATGTTCAATGCCAAAGTTCAATTGATCTTATTCGGTTTTGATTGACGAAGGGGATCTAGTTTGATTGGTTATTTCCTTGTTATGAAAGTTGTATCATCCATCAAGACCCTCAAAAACCGTCACCCCGACTGCAAGGTAGTACGCCGTAAAGGCCGCCTCTATGTCATTAACAAAACCAACCCGCGTTTTAAAGCACGCCAAGGTTGATTTTTTATAAACCTACTTTCTTATACAGATGAAAAAAGACATTCATCCTAAACTTAATTCAGTTACCTTTGTGGATGTATCCACTGGTAAGAAGTTTAACACCTTTTCTACTGCTAGTTCCAAGAAAACTGAGAATGTGGCCGGCATCGACCGCCATGTATTAGTTCGCGATATCACCATGGATTCTCACCCAGCATTCACTGGTGAAAAACGCTTTGTGGATACCGCTGGTCGAGTAGAGAAATTCCAGTCCAAGTTCTCCCGCAAACGCCAAGGTTAAGTTCTGCTTGTAGGATCCAATCTTTTGGGTCTTTAAAGAATTAGCAGTTTTAGATATAAGCTTTTCGTCATCTATTTGACGATTGATGATGTCTGTATGTTTTAAATCCTTACTTCAGGTCGTGCTTGTGCTGAGGAATCCTTCCGCACATGGACAAGTGCCAACGGGCGAATACTATACGCCCGCTACCTAGAATCAGTCGGCAGCAAGGCACGAATCTAAAACGCCCAAGGTCGCAAGTACACCGTTCCGTTGACGGGTTTTTCATCTGCAGATCAAGATTATGTAAAGAGGGCATTTGGACTTCCTCTTTTGCCGTACCCTTACCTTTTGAGGATGATGATGGCAGGGGCGGTGTTATTCTAGCCTCTGCGAAGGGTAGGGTAGAAGTATTCGTGCCTACCCGAGATAGTTATTCCGAGTTGAAGCCAGCATCTCGGGAAGTCATAGTCGGAGAATCGATCGCTTTCGGGGCTACCATTACTACTGGTAGTGAATCATCTGATAATTTACTCCTGTCTAATGGTACGCTTACTCACTTGGGAGAGAATGCAAAACTGGTTCTTACTGCTCTATCAAAAGAGTTTTAAGGGAACGAATCAAAAAGCAGGTGACTTTAAAAAGGAGGTCAGTCCAAGCCGAACAGTGCTTAATTTGGAAGCGGGAAACTTAGTGGTTGAGGCAAGAAAGTTAAGCAATTAGCACCAAGGTTGCACATGCTGTGATAAGGGGTACTCAGTTCAAGGTGTCCGCTAGTGCTGTTTCTGCTGTAGAGGGACGGGTAGACTTTTTGGATGCTAAGCAATTGGCAACTGTTGTGGAAACGGAGATGAAGCTAACTGCTAAGAAAGGGGGTGCTGCTAAGCTTGCGGATATGAGTGATGCTGAGCAAACAGAGGTGAGGCAGATTGTGGAGCAGACCAAGCAAGCAACCGCAGATATAGCCTTAAACCGCTTTGCAAATACCGTAGATGGGTACGCTTCGAAGCCGAATTACATTGTTATCCAGCCCTTAATATGGAACTGATTTGGTGTCCGCCGGGGGCTTTTATCATGGGACCTGGAGGTGAAAATAGTAGCTTTTATCCTGTAATTCTAACCAAGGTGTTTTAGCTTGGAAAATATTAAGTTACGCAGGAGCAGTATGAACAAGTAATGAAAGTTAACCCAAGTGAATTTACTGGTAGTAAACTGCCTGTTGAAAGAGTCACTTGTCATAAAACTGTAGCGTTTTGTGAATCAATAAATAAAAAGGAAGGTATTGGAGGTTGGAAGTTTGACCTTCCAACTGAAGCCCAGTGGAAGTATGTCTGTAGGACTAGAACATCAACATACTACAGTTGGGGAACTCCGTTAGTACAGAGTTAGCTAACTATCTGGATAGTGGCAAAGACATGATTGTAGCAGTTGGCCCTTATAAATCTTTTGGGTTTTCATGATATGTATGGCAATGTCAGGGAGTGGGTCGCTGACTTTCTCGGGTCTTACCCCGATGGCAGAGAATTGGATCCGAGAGGTCCTAAAACAGGAGAGGAAAATATCCAACGAGGAGGCTCTTGGGGTAATGTTGGGTCATTTATGAATTCTCGAAGAAGAGGAAATGGACCCACTAAAAGCAAGTCATCAAAACTTGGCTTCCGCGTTGCCCTGATGAAAGTAGACTAAATCGTAAAGCTCTCACCTACATCTCCCGCTCAAGGGGATACCGCGAGTTGAGTATGTTAGACGAACCCATCCTCGAATTGGAAGAGAATCATTGGAGAACCGTCGGCATTTCTCGGTTTGTAGCAGCAATAAATATGTACACAAGCTCGGAGGGTTAAGGTTGGAGCAGGTTGTATGCTCTTCAGTAATAAGCAATCTTACGACTAAGGCATTCTGGTTGAGGAAAATGGTAAGGTTAGTTCTTCAAGATTCCTCTAATAAAGACTGAAGTGATCTTATATCTGAAACTAGTTTTATAATAACAAGAACAAGTAGATAAGAAACCTTGTAAATACATGCCTTCTAGCAATCCATCCACTTCTTGTTCGGTTTAAGAGACCACTAAGCTAAGCGTACAAATCATATAATGCGATTGCACTGCAACCTATATAAGTCGTCTATAAGCCATTTTCTAAATTATCAATGCACATTCCATTGGATGAATGGGAGTAGTGATCAAGAATCGCTTCGAAATGAATTACTGGTCTCTTTGAATGATGATTGATTCAGTTCGTATTTATTAATGAGTGAAATTCTCTAATTTGAGTTAAAATGTGAGACGAAAAAGTACGAAAGTAGCTGAAAACCTCTGATTTAAGCTAATTTAATAGCCAAAAATGTGTCAAACTGAAGAATTTTTCTCACTCAAATAGTAACGGAATACTTGTTAACAGAGCAGCCTGAAACCTATAATAACTTCCCCGCAATCAAAGTATAGTCCAGTAAGTAAAGGGGTCTTGGGAGTTATGGAGAGTTTTCTAGTACTAAGATTTACATGAAATAAAAAATATCATTTCACTTGACGAAAGGTTTGATTCTCTATTTGTTGGAACTCTTTCCCTCAAATACGAGGGTTGTTCTTTGAAAGTTATTTTGTGTGATCCAATGAACGGGTTACCGATCAATTTTTTTGAAAATATAAATGAGTCATTTATTTGACTCGAGCCTATGCGTTTAGTCGCATAACTCTCTTGGAGAGTTTGATCCTGGCTCAGAGTGAACGCTGGCGGCATGGTTAAGACATGCAAGTCGAACGATAAGCAAAACTTCGGTTTTGTGGACAGTGGCGAACGGGTGCGTAACACGTGAGCAACCTGCCCTTGAGTATAGAATAGCTCGCCGAAAGGCGAATTAATACTGTATGTGACCCTCTACCGCATGGTAAAGTGGTTAAAGCTTGTAATGGCGCTCAAGGATGGGCTCGCGGCCTATCAGCTTGTTGGTGAGGTAAAAGCTCACCAAGGCTAAGACGGGTAGCTGGTCTGAGAGGATGATCAGCCACACCGGGACTGAGACACGGCCCGGACACCTACGGGTGGCAGCAGTTTCGAATCATTCACAATGGGCGAAAGCCTGATGATGCAATGCCGCGTGGAGGATGAAGGCCTTAGGGTCGTAAACTCCTGTCATTGGGGAACAACAAGTAGGTTCATAGCCTATCATGAGTTAACCCAAAGAGGAAGAGGTGGCTAACTCCGTGCCAGCAGCCGCGGTAATACGGAGACCTCGAGCGTTACTCGGATTCACTGGGCGTAAAGGGTGAGTAGGTGGCCAAGTATGTCAGGTGTGAAATCCCGGGGCTTAACCCCGGAACTGCGCCTGAAACTACTTGGCTAGAGTCTCGGAGAGGATAGTGGAATTCCAAGTGTAGCGGTGAAATGCGTAGATATTTGGAGGAACACCAGTGGCGAAGGCGACTATCTGGACGAGTACTGACGCTCAATCACGAAAGCATGGGTAGCGAAAGGGATTAGATACCCCTGTAGTCCATGCCGTAAACGTTGCACACTAAGTTTCGGAGGATTCGACCCCTTCGGAGCTCAAGCTAACGCGTTAAGTGTGCCGCCTGAGGACTACGGCCGCAAGGCTAAAACTCAAAGGAATTGACGGGGGCCCGCACAAGCGGTGGAGCATGTGGCTTAATTCGAGGCAACGCGAAGAACCTTACCTGGTCTTGACATGCCTGTCATAGTTTTCCGAAAGGATTACGTCAGTTCGGCTGGACAGTGCACAGGTGCTGCATGGCTGTCGTCAGCTCGTGTCGTGAGATGTTCGGTTAAGTCCGGCAACGAGCGCAACCCTCGTTCCTAGTTGCCAGCGGGTAATGCCGGGGACTCTAGGAAGACAAACCTCGTGTAGAGGTGGGAAGGTGGGGACGACGTCAAGTCAGTATGGCCCTTACGACCAGGGCTGCACACGTGCTACAATGCCTGGTACAATGGGATGCAATACCGCGAGGTTGAGCCAATCCATAAAGCCAGGCCCAGTTCGGATTGGAGTCTGCAACTCGACTCCATGAAGTTGGAATCGCTAGTAATGGCGTATCAGCAACGACGCCGTGAATACGTTCCCGGGCCTTGTACACACCGCCCGTCACATCATGAAAGCCGGTTCTGCCCGAAGTATATGAGCCAACCGCAAGGAAGCAGTATCCTAAGGTGGGGCTGGTGATTGGGATGAAGTCGTAACAAGGTAGCCGTAGGGGAACCTGCGGCTGGATCACCTCCTTTCTATGGAG
>ENA-OQVM01002331-OQVM01002331.1-marine-metagenome-genome-assembly--contig:-NODE-2331-length-22463-cov-166.982757_pt1 | contig 22463 bp, 16 predicted proteins | sample MGYA00237776_ERZ505498 | MGnify/ENA primary metagenome ERZ505498 (study PRJEB26159, sample SAMN06265151) | marine metagenome | isolation source: Helgoland LTER site | place: Germany:Helgoland, sampling... | reverse complement strand
ATAAAGTTAAAGAAACGATTAAAGGCATTTCCAATAAGCTTAAAAAGTTGCCCTAAATCAACTTCTTCTGAAGTGTTAGGTGTGTTCGAGTTTGTACTCATAGTCTACGAATTAAAAATCTGTTGTAAAATTTGTTTGGTAATTAAATACGTTGGCTTGACACCACTTGAGCCAAGCCCCCCAGAAGCCAATGTACTCCCTGTTTCGAGAGGGTTATCACTCGCATAATAAGCGTACCGTACTTTAACATTAGGGTTGATACTGTGTCTTACCTTAGAAGCTGCTTGTATCGCTTTTTGATAATGTGCGCCCTCCATCTCCAACCCAATAACATTCCACGTGGAGTCGTGGAAAAACTTTAAAAGATCTTTATTTTGAAGGGACGTGCCTAAAACGGTCACCATCGTGCCTTCAAATGCTCTTAAATCTTTGGTATCAAAATCTTTAAGGGCTAACTCATTTTTAAAAGGATAATTGTCTGCGGTGCCTTCAAAAATATGAGCCGATGGTATCATAATATCTCCTTTTGACCCTTCTAAAATCCCTGCCTTACCCATGATAGAAATAGAATCTACATTAAGGTGAATATCCCTATCAGCGGTTTTAAACGGCTTTAACAGTTCGTCAATCGTTTCATAGGCTTGCTCCCCAAAGGCATAGTCCATTACGACAATAACAGGCGCATCCTTAGTCGGTTCAAACGCGAATGACGTGTTTGAAAAATCGATCTTTGAAGTGTCAAATATTTGAACATCTATATTTGTCCCTGAAGTGTCTTTTATATATATCATACCTTCTTGCAACGCTAATTGTTTTGTTTTGTTGCGAAGGACTTGATTTTCTTCTTTGCTCAATTGCTCATACACCGTAAAAATATCATGTTTAGCACATAATGATTTAAGGGCTTTAGGCGCATGAAGCGTATTCATTACACTGTGTAAGTTCGCCGAAATAATATGAATTGGACGATTGAGTAATTGGTGTTTCTGAAGCGTTTCTTTAATGGTGTTCGCCCAGACCTCTCCATGAATATGGTGTCCCAACCGCTCTCTTAGAACAGGACTAAAGCTGATCGTTCTTTTAGAATTATCAACGATTTCCTCAATCGCACGCTTTCCAAGCCAATAAATAAGATGTAAAAAATGGTCTGGTTGAGAGGGTGTCGAAAACTGATCATAGACCTCTAAAATTTCTTCAAATGTTCGGCCTAAAATATTTCCGGTATGAGTAATGGCTAACTCGCGTTCTTTTTGATTTAGTTTTTTCTTTGAAAGCACTGCCGTTTCCAGTTTAACCCAGTCTCTTGTGGTGGTTCCTTTGTCATCGATCACAACACGTTTGGCGATTTTATGAGACTCAATAAACATAAATGTTAAATGCGTCAATATATCATAAATCTCCGAACGTCCACGAGTGATCTCTATGTTCATTTGTTCAAAGTCGATTCGATAACAATCTCGTCGCCTTTTAGAAGGAATAATTACTTCAAAATGTGAGTTTCCAAATCCTTCAGCACTCGTTAAGTTGATTAAAATGCACTCTTCGATGCCCAGAGGCAGTCGGTCAACAACATAAAGCAACCCTTCTAATTCTGTCTTATCGCCTGCAATAGACCCATAGATTTCAGGTCGTAATTGAAGTAATGCTTGACGCAACGTTTCTCCTGAAACTCCCATTGGCTTATAGAACCCTCTGTTAAATAGGTGACGCATGGTCAAATACATGCGTTCAATCGCATGAGAGCTTTCTTGAGCTCTGGTACGTATGATGTTTTTAGTTTGATTTTGTTTCATTGGTCGTACAAATATAAGCTAAATAGTCTGATTATTTTTAATCAGAGTGTCCGCTATTTTTCGATCGTTGGATAATCGCGGTGTTTTGTTCTGCCCGCCTAGTTTGCCAATCGTCTTCATATAATTTTGAAAACCGTCTTTTTTTACCTGAGTGATTTTTAAAGGTTTTAAAACTTTTCCTTGAATCAGATCTAGGTAATAACTATTTTGAAGCTGTAGCGCTTGATCAATTTTAATCTCAAAATTCTCAATATCTGATGGCGGGTTTTCAAACTCAACAAACCATTCGTGATAGGGCAGCCCTTCAGAGGGCGCGATCTGAGGTGCCACCGTAAATTCACTCACACTGATGTCCGTCGATTTCAGAGCACTTAAAAGCGATTGCTCAACTTCCTTTGCAATTACATGTTCTCCAAAAGCAGAGATAAAATGTTTAATGCGACCACTAACAATCACCTTAAATGGCGCCAAAGAGGTAAACTGAATTGTATCCCCAATATTATAAGCCCAGAGACCCGCATTTGTTGAGATAATCATCACATAATTAACACCTATTTGAACATCTATTAACGTCAAGCGTTTTGGTGCTGGATCAAAAAAGGAGTCTGCAACGATAAACTCATAAAACATTCCAGAGTCTAACTGAAGAAGCATTCCTGGGTCATTTTGTTGATCTTGAAATGCAAAAAAGCCTTCGCTGGCAGGGTAAAGCTCTACACTGTCCACTTTTCGACCTATTAAGGTTTCAAATTTGGATCGGTAGGGTTCATAGTTAACGCCTCCGAAAATAAAAAGGCTAAGGTTTTTGAAAATATCTCCTACTTTTTGACCTTTTTCATCAATTAGTTTTTCAAAATACATTTGAACCCAAGAAGGGATGCCTGCAATTACAGACATGTCTTCACTAACGGTTTCTTGAACAATCGTATTGACTTTCGTTTCCCAGTCTTCAATACAGTTGGTTTCCCAAGAAGGAAGTCGGTTTTTTTGAAGGTATTTAGGGACATAGTGTGCTACAATGCCTGATAACCGACCCAGTTGAATGCCGTTTTTGGTTTCAAGAACAGGACTTCCTTGTAAGAAAATCATTTTTTTTGTAACGATCTGAGTATTTCCTGTTTGATGAATGTATAATAAAATAGCACTTTTAGCCGCTTCTATATGGCCCGGCATACTTTCCTTGGTGATTGGAATGTATTTAGCGCCCGAAGTTGTTCCGGACGTTTTAGCAAAATACAGCGGTTTCCCCTTCCAAAGAATGTCTGATTCCCCCGCTACAACCTTTTCTACATAGGGTTTCAAGGCTTCATAATCACGTACTGGTACACGCTTGACAAAATCTTCATGAGTGTTGATGTTGATGAAATCATGGTCCTTTCCAAATTGTGTTGAGCGCGCTTCTGAAGTCAAAGATTGAAACACTTTTTTTTGAGTTTCAATAGGGTTGGAGGCCCATTTATTGATTTTATTATAAGTTTTGGCCGCGTATAATTTTGCGAAGAACGCTTTAAGTGATGGCATTTTGGTTGTCTTTAAAAATCAATAAAAGTTGAAGGGTTTAACGGGGTTCCATTATACCACAATTCGAAATGCAAATGGGGGCCAGTACTTAATTCTCCCGAGGCGCCAGAAACGGCAATAACCTCACGGGATTTCACAAAATCACCCTGTGTTTTTGTAAGTGACGAATTGTGCTTGTAAACTGAAATTAATTCATCGCCATGATCAATAATAATGACGTATCCTGTATCTGAAGTCCAAGAAGAAAAAATCACTCGGCCATCCGCAGTGGCTTTTACAGGGGTGTTTTTAGGGACAATTATATCAACCGCAAAATGTGTTTCATTAGGATCAAATACAGCACTCAAAGAGCCATTAACTGGCGGAAAAAAAACAAAGTTTGTAATTGACGTTGCAGTATCAAACAAGTTGTATTTATCTTCATTGTTTATTTTTTCTCTTAAAATTGAATCCGCCTGAGAAGGTTTTAAGTCCAAAATAGCGGCGTCTGATTGAGCAGCCTTATAAATAGAATCTTTATTAATCTCAACCGCACTAACTTCACCTCGCAAAACGCTTTTGACAGAATTAATATAAACATCGTTCCTATTAATTACGTTTAACAAAGAATCAGTTTTAAAATCAAGAGTCATTGCTTGCTTTTGAAGAGACGTAGATGAATAGCCGGGTATGTACTCTCGAAGCGGCGTAAAAGCAATAATAACAGAGGTGATCGCGACTAGAAAAACGGCCACTAAAAAACTTATAACAAACACATTAAGACGAGTTAGCTTAACCGCTAATCGTTCTTCAAAAGTATCTTCATTTAAAACCACTAAGCGATACTTATGAAGAAGTTTTTTTTTGAATTTCTTTTTTTCTGAGTTTTTTCTACGCATTTCACTACAAAATTAAATAAAAATTAAGCGATTCTTGTATTTATAATTGACTAAAGTTTGAAATACCTCTATATTTAAAGGATAATTATTAACTTTGTAGTCTAAATTTATAGCAATATGAACACGAATATGTTACCTCTAGTTATCGGAGCACCGCAAATTATTTTGATTGTGGTTGTGGTTCTTTTGTTGTTTGGCGGCAAAAAAATTCCTGAACTGATGAAAGGTTTAGGAGGTGGAATCAAAGAATTCAAAAAGGCCAGTCAAGAAGAAACAAAAGACGCTGAAGAAAAAAAAGACTAAATAAATCCCGGCTTAGCTGGGATTTATTGTTTTATTCCGATCGATTGTATAATCGCTTCTAACTCAAAGACGTAATCGCGCTTTTGAACTGAAGGGGCAAACACAAACCCTTCAGCAACTAAATAGCGATTATTTAGGGTGTCTTGTATCCAGTAATTAATGAAGGGTCCAGACATAAAAGCATCTTTTACTTGCCAAATACTTTTTGTTTCAAAACTGTTTAGGTTTGCAACTTTAGCCTTCCCAAAGAAAGCTGTATATGCGTTTTCAGTTGTCATATAACTTCCCTCTACGGGTCCTTCAATATATTGTTTACCAATCGAATCGCGTACTTTAATTACACGTTTTGCAAGCTCATCTTCTGTTAGACTTTTATCATAAGGAAGTGTATACAGCAATAAATTAACAGTGCCTGTTTTGATATCTCTTCGAATCCAGAAAAAGTCATTTTCTTGCTTAGCAATTCGATAAACAGAAGGAAACTGAATGTTTATCCCTAGTTGATTTGTGATCGATTCGGAATTAAATAATGCTTTTTTGGAGCGCCGCTGCTTTTCCTGAATTTCTTGTACTTTAAAGGCTTTTTTTATTTTCGCCTGATTCGTATTAAGCTGGTCAACAATCTCTTCATTTGTCATTCCATTAACAACGACCATTTTTTGAGGTGAAGCATACGGGTTTGTATAAAATTTTGTAGAAGAGGCAACACCTTTCGTTATTTTTAAAACAAGTCGGGTGTTTTTCACAAAGCCCGAAAAAACAGAGGATGGTATTTGACGTAATGAAAATTGCGGCTCATCTTGAGGCAATCCATATAAAGGAGCTCCAACAGTCGACCTTATGGCTTCACCTACAGATGAATCCCATAAGCTATTATCAATCACTACCGATAAGTCGTTGATGTTTCCAGACGATTGTGGTTTGTAAACTTTTTTTGAGCTTGTATCCTCACAAGCCGTAAACACTAAAAATAAACATAACGCTTTTGTACAAAGTCTCATCGATTCGTTTTTTAATTAGAAATAATCAACGTCATTCCGGGTTTTAAATAACTGTCCCAAATATCGTTCCATTCTTTAAGGTTTTGAATAGAAACTCCAGATAATTTATTTGAAATACTCCAGAGTGAATCCCCTGCTTTCACCAAATATGTTGATTTATTGGGTTTGCTTTTGGATACTGACTTGGTAGTTTTTGAAAAACGATGCGCAGTAGGGTTGCGCGAATAAATCGTCAATCGTTGCCCTATTTTTAAATCATTTGATCGGAGTCCATTCCATTTTTTAATTTGACTAACTCTGACTTTAAAATTCCGTGCAATTTTCCCTAAAAAATCTCCAGATTTAACTTTATACCGTATTTTAGAATCAATCTCAAAAAATTGAGGTAACGGTTTCTCTCTCGCTTCATATTCAGCTTTGGAAAAAGCATAAATGTCTTGTTCATTTTGAACGAAATCTCCAATTTTAGTGAGCGGAAGTCTAAGCGTGTATGTTTTATCTTTTAATACAGGAATAATATCCAGTTTGTAAGATGGATTTAAAAATTGAAGTCTTTCTATTTTAGTGTCTGTCAGCTCAGCAACATGGTCTAAAGAAATCATCTGCTTTACATGAATCGTATCCGTTGAAATAATTGGAAATTGATTTTTATCAACTTTAAATCCGTGGGCGTCGGCATATTCAAAAAGATACATCGTCGCTAAAAACGCAGGGAGATACCCTGCTGTTTCACTTGGTAAAAAAGAACGAATATTCCAGTAATTTTGATAGCCCCCCGAGCGACGAATCGCTTTGGTAACGTTTCCAGGGCCCGAATTATAGGCTGCTAAGGCAAGATCCCAATCTCCAAAAATTTTGTATAATGATTCTAAATATTTGGCTGCAGCGTTAGTTGCTCTTAGGGGATCGCAGCGTTCATCTACGTAGCTGCTTACTTCAAGTCCATACTGCTTGCCTGTCGCGAACATAAACTGCCAGAGTCCAGTAGCGCCAACGCGCGATTTGGCACACGGTTTTAATGCCGATTCGACCACCGCTAAATATTTAATTTCTAAAGGAAGATTGTATTTGTCTAAAACCGCTTCAAACATTGGGAAATAATAATGACTCCGACTTATAAGCGTTTCGGTCGAGCGTTTTCGGTTCTTTAAATAGCTCTTTATAACGCTTTCTAGTGAGGGATTATACTCAATATTAAAGGGTGTTTTAGCATCTAAAATTGCCAATCGTTTTTTGAGGGTATCGGTTGGTAATTCTGGATAATAAATTGCTTCGTATGACTGGTTAGATACCGCTTTGCTAAGGGTGTCGTACAAGGAGTTTTTATACAACTCGTTTAGCCACTTTTTTTCAATTTTCTGAACGTTTAGATTGACTGGAATAGAGTCTAATTTTGGTGCGTTTACAACGGCCGAACTATCGATGCTTTGACTCTGTAACTGACCAATTGTCAAGACTGCTAAAAACAAGAAACCTTTCATCATCATTCTATAATATAACTGTTATTATGAAGCCCTATCCTATTAGTACTAAAAAAGTTCTTCTTATTCAGAGATTGCAGCAATCCCTGGTAGGGTTTTACCTTCTAAACTTTCTAACATTGCTCCGCCACCAGTACTCACATAACTCACTTTTTTCTCAAATCCAAATTGCTTCACCGCCGCTACCGAATCGCCTCCGCCAACAAGTGAAAAAGCACCTTTTTTGGTCGCTTCTGCTATTGAGTTTCCTAAGGCAATCGTACCGCTAGAAAAGGTGTCCATTTCAAAAACCCCTAAAGGACCGTTCCATAAGATAGTTTTACATTGCTGAACGACGTCATGAAATATTGCTTTTGATTTTGGTCCGCAATCTAAGCCTTGCCAGTTCTCAGGAATTTCCCTGACATCGACAACCTGTGTGTTTGCGTTATTACTAAAATCATCTGCCGCCAAAACATCAACTGGAATGTGGATTTGAACGTTTTTAGCTTTGGCTCTTTCTAGAATTTGAAGGGCAAGTTCCATTTTGTCGTCTTCACAAATTGAATCACCAACATGGCCGCCAAGAGCTTTCACAAACGTAAAAGTCATCCCACCGCCAATAATCAAATGATCTACTTTATCTAAAATATTATCAATAATCGTTATCTTAGAAGAGACTTTAGCACCCCCTAAAATTGCCAAAACTGGCTTTTCGCCTGTTTTCATTACCTTATCGATACTTTCAATTTCTTGAGCCAATAGACTTCCAAAACATTTGTTTTCTGGGAAAAACTGAGCAATAATCGTTGTTGAGGCGTGGGCTCTATGAGCGGTCCCAAAAGCATCATTGATATAAAAATCTCCTAGTTTAGACAGGGCTTCTGCAAAACCTATATCCCCTTTAGTTTCTTCTGAGTGGTATCTTAAATTTTCTAATAAAAGAACCTGACCCGGTTGAAGACTTGCGGAAGCAGCTTGCGCTTCTTCACCAATACAATCACTGGAAAATAAAACTTCAACCCCTAAAATTGTTTCAAGTGTACTTACAATATGACGTAATGAAAATGCGGGCTCTTGCGCTTTTGGACGGCCCAAATGAGACATTAAAATACAACTTCCACCATCTTCTAAAACTTTCAAAATAGTTGGTTTTGCGGAGACCATTCGTGTGGAATCAGAGACTTCAAACAAATCGTTTAAAGGCACATTAAAATCAACTCGTATTAATGCTTTTGTGTTTTTAAAGTTTACGTTCTGTATTGTTTTCATTTCTTTGAAAAAATTTTGTTTAATTTATAAGATTTCAAAGGTAAGTATTTCTTTTAGCCTATGAAATATCAGCATAAGAAAGTTATGTGGAAACTCAAAAAATGAGAAAAACATAATTTATTGTTTAGAAACGTTTAGCATGTGTAGATAGTAAACAAGATTCAATTAAATCTTCTATCTTTGTTTTATGACTTTTGATGCTATTATAGGGCAGTCTTTTTTAAAAACCCACTTGAAACAAGGGGTGAGTTCTGGGCGAATTCCACATGCTCAGCTTTACGTTGGAAAACTAGGTGTGGGCGCACTGCCGATGGCGATTGCTTATGCCGATTATTTGATGACACAACAAGAAAGTGGCGTGGGAAAAATGAGCCCATTGACACATCCAAACATCCACTTTGCGTATCCTGTCACAACAAGTGATAAGGTTAAGTCCAAGCCTGTTTCTTCTAACTACCTTCCCGAATGGCGTTCATTTATTGAGTCAAACCCATATGGGTCTATCAACGATTGGTATGAGATGATTGGGGTTGGCAATAAACAAGGTAATATTGGAGTCGATGAAGCAACCGATATTGTCTCTAAAATGTCCTTAAAGGCATTTAACGGAGGCTACAAGGTCATGATTATTTGGATGGCCGAAAAAATGAATTCGATGTGTGCTAATAAACTTTTAAAGCTCATTGAAGAACCCGCAGATAAAACGGTATTTATCCTAGTGACAGAAGACGAAGAGCAGTTGATTAGCACCATTCGATCACGATGCCAAACGATTCATTTAAACCCACTTTCTGAGGACGCTATAAAAGAAGTCCTTGTAAATAAACATAGTACCGAAGCTAGCTTGGCGCAAAATATTGCTCACCAGTCAGAAGGGAGTTATAGCAGAGCGATTGATTTACTAAGTCAAGAGCCTGAAGATCTTCAGTTTGAAACTTGGTTCATTGCATGGGTTCGAACTGCGTTTCAAGCTAAAAGCAACAAACAATCCATTAATAGCTTAATGGCTTGGAGTGATGAGATCTCTAAAACCGGTCGAGAAATTCAAAAACAATTCTTGGACTATAGTTTACGGTTTTTCAGACAGGCGATGCTGTTTAATTATGACGCTAAATCTTTGGTTTTCATGAAGTTAAATGATAAAACATTTAAATTTGAGAACTTTGCGCCTTTCATTGATGCCTCAAATATTGTAGAAATTTCTAAAGAAATTGAACTCGCGAATTACCACATTGAGCGCAATGCAAATGCGAAGATTGTGTTAACTGATTTATCTATAAAACTAACTCGTCTTTTACACCTTAAAAAAGCCTAATTTTTAGTGTAGCTTTTATTTAGGTCTTCTAATATTTGTTGAGTTAAATCAGAAGTATCTTCTCCATATAATACACTTCCAGCTTCATTGCTTCCTAAGATGTAGTTATATCCGTTAGACTCTCCATAAGTTCTAACAAAGTCCTTTACTTTTGAAATAATAGAATCGTTAAGGGTTTGGCTTTCTTGAGCAATTTGTTGTTGTTCAAATTGAACCCGTTGTGACAATAATTGTTCTTTTTGCTGAAGTTCTTGTGATAGTTTCTGAATTGCAGGTTGAGACAATTTACGTGCTTTTAATTCCGCTTCTTTAATTTCTAACTCAAATGCAGACCTCAAACTGTCCGTTCGAATTTTGAATGCTTCTATCTTGATTTGAAGTTTCGCTTCAATATCGACACGTTCTTGGTAATCATTAATAAGGACGACATTATCTACAAAGCCAATTTTTTGTTGTTGACAAGCTGTGAAAGTAAGAATTGTTAAAAATGTAAGTGCTAATTTTTTCATAAGAATGTAATTTGTTTAATGCTGTAAAAGTAGAAAAGTTATTTCAATATTCTAAAAATATAGTACCGGTTTTTAGTTATAGTAAAAAACTATCACATATATTTTGTTCGATTGTAAAAAACTATCACAAATAGCGGCCATAAAACGCCCTTGTAAGTGTTTACGAAAAATGCTAGTCAATTATAAGGAGTAAACGCTAAAACAGCCTCAGGACGCCTTAAAATACTAATTCTTGTTTTTCAAGACATATATAAGCGAAGAATACTCACCAGACTTTAGCGCTTTTAGGTTTGAGAGAAAACCAATCCGCAAACTGCTTAACAACCGATGTGAGCCTGTCTTTAGTTTATTAGAAAGCAAACTAACATAATACGCATCCATCAAAAGTGGGTGTGTCGATTCTAATTTCATTTGAATTTCAGAAAACACGTTAGAAATCGACTGCTGAGAAAAATGCCACAAATGTCTTGGTACATCATACGCTGCCCAATAGTCATTAAAATAATGCGCATCAAAACTTTTAAAATTTGGAACCGCAATAATAATGCGTCCATTTGGCTTCAGAAGTTTTTTAAATAACTTAAGGTCGTTGTCAAGGTCGGGTAGGTGCTCTAGAACATGCCAAAGTGTTATAACATCAAACGAATGATGATCTAGGTTTTGCAAGGTTTGAGAATCAAAAACAGTGTTTGGTTCTTCTGAGTTAGCGAGGGTTCTTGCAGACGCATTAGGCTCGATCCCTGTAACATCCCAGCCACTATTTTTGGCGGCTCTTAAAAAATATCCTGTGCCAGCCCCAACGTCCAAAAGAGTCCCTTCCGTGGGTTGAAATGGTTTTAAGAGTCGTAACTTTCGTTTCACAGAAACATACCGAACAAAATGATAAAGCACATCAAACAAAGAGCGACGCTGATTGGTGTGAGATATGTAATTTGTTTCTGGATAGTAGCTTGAAAGGGCAGAGGGTGTTGGTTTTGGATGCGTGTAAAGCAACGCTCTTAAGTCGTCATAGCGTAGCTCGAAAGCGTCTCCACTAACTGCATGATCTTTAAGCTTTAGATAAATTTGTTTTGTTTTCATAACGTTCCACGTGGAACAATTGCAGTTAATTAACGTCCCATATAGACTAACAAAACAGAGATGTCATTAGGAGACACACCGCTTATTCTAGAGGCTTGGGCAACGGTTACGGGTTGAATTTTCTTCAGCTTTTCACGTGCTTCATAACTCATGGATTTGATTTGAGAATAGTCATAACCCACGGGGATTTTAACATATTCTAATCGTGTTAATTTGTCTGCATTGTTTTTTTCTTTAGCAATATAACCGGAATATTTAACCTGAATCTCCGTTTGTTCAATGACTTCGTTATCTAAATCATGGTCACGAATGTAAGATTCTACAGGTTCGAATTTACGCACATCTTCAATGCCGATATTTGGTCTGGAAAATATTTTAAATAGTTTATCGGATTGACGAATAGGAGCCGATTGCTTACTCTCTAGTATAGGGTTTGCGTCTTCGGGTTTGATACTTTGTGTTTTAAAAAACCCAACAAAAGCCTCCGCTTTGGAAAGTTTTTCTTCCATCCGTCTTAATCGTTTTTCACTTGAAATTCCTAGGTCATATCCTTTCGGCGTCAAACGAATGTCTGCATTATCTTGCCTAAGAAGCGTTCTGTATTCAGCTCGTGACGTAAACATTCGGTAAGGCTCTTCCGTTCCTTTCGTAATTAAGTCATCAATCAAAACACCAATATAAGCTTCATTTCTTTTCAATATAAAAGACTCCTTTTCTTGAACTTTAAGACTCGCATTGATCCCAGCCATTAAACCTTGAGAGGCGGCCTCTTCATACCCTGTAGTGCCGTTAATTTGTCCTGCAAAATAAAGCCCATTTATGATCTTTGTTTCCAAAGAATGAGTAAGTTGTGTAGGGGGAAAGTAATCATATTCAATTGCGTAACCTGGTCTAAAAAACTTAACGTTCTCAAAACCTTTGACTGCACTTAAGGCCTTAAATTGAACATCTTCAGGAAGCGAGGTGGAAAACCCATTTACATAGTATTCAACGGTATTCCAACCTTCTGGCTCAACAAAAAGTTGATGGCTGTCCTTGTCTGCAAAGCGGTTAATTTTATCTTCAATGGAAGGACAGTAACGAGGCCCTAAACTTTGAATACGACCATTGAACATCGGAGATCGGTCAAAGCCTTCTCGTAATAAATTATGCACATCTAAACTCGTATGTGCCATATGACAAGAGCGCTGCGTTGTGAGTGGCTTAGTCATATCGGAATATGAAAACTTTTCAGGGACTGCATCACCAGGTTGTTCGGACATTTTAGAGAAATCTAAGGAGCGACCATCAACTCTTGGAGGTGTACCAGTTTTCATTCGGCCAGACTCAAAACCTAAATCGATAAGTTGCTCAGTAATGCCTGTGGCAGCCTTTTCGCCTGCACGACCACCACCAAAATTTTTATCACCTATATGAATGAGTCCATTTAAAAAAGTTCCATTTGTCAATACAACAGACTTGCCTCGAATCTCAAGACCGAGTGAGGTTCTAACACCCTTAACCACATCGCCTTCGACGACGAGACCAGTCACCATTTCTTGATAAAAATCCAAGTTTTTGGTTTGCTCTAGCATCAACCGCCAATCTTCAGCAAAACGCATGCGATCACTTTGTACTCGTGGACTCCACATCGCTGGTCCTTTAGATTTGTTAAGCATTTTGAATTGAATTGCGGAAGTGTCACTTACGATTCCACTATAACCTCCAAGCGCATCAATTTCACGAACAATTTGCCCTTTAGCAATCCCACCCATTGCTGGGTTACAAGACATTTGAGCAATGTTTTGAAGGTTCATCGTTACAAGGAGCGTGCTACTGCCCATGTTGGCAGCAGCTGCGGCAGCTTCGCTTCCAGCGTGACCGCCTCCAACTACAATTACATCGTAAATTTTATTAAACATTAATAGCGTTGTTTAATGTTCCACGTGGAACAAATCGTTTGCAGTTGCAAATATAAGGGTTTAGAAAAAATTAATCGATACGTTGTTGAAGATAGAAGTCTTCTTTTGTTCGCATCAATGTAGCATCGGGCTTGGATTTATCTTTATAACCACAATAATGTAGAACACCATGCGCCATCACCCTTGAAAGCTCTGAGTCAAAAGATTGATTAAAATCGATGGCATTCTCACGAACTCGTTCGATAGAAATAAAGATCTCGCCATGGATCTCTTTTCCTACAGAATAATCAAAACTGATGACATCCGTTAAAGTATCATGATTCAAAAACTCTACGTTGAGATTGTGCAAAAAGGCATCATCACAAAACACAATTGAGACTTCGCCTTCATTATAATTTTCTTGAGAAATGATGGCGCTCAACCAAGCTGAGACAGCTGGTTGATTTGAAATTTCAAAAGAGGTTTCAGAGTGAAAACTAATCATTTTTGTTCTTAAAATATTCTTGCACTTTTTGCTTGAATTCCTGTCGCAAAGGTAAGCTTTGTCGGTTCAAAATCTCTGTTGTATTAAAATATTGTTTAATCATCTCTGGGCTTGGATCAGGAGATTGAAAGCGATCTGCTTTACTAGTGTCAGAAACACGCTTTGTATCTTCACCCTGTTTTAAGGCGGCCTTTTCAAATTTTAACAACTGATGCTTAAGCGCCTTCATGTCTTGTAAGGATTTTGATGTAACCCCTTGATTTATAAGGTTTTGTTCGATTTTCTCCATAGACTTAAGAAGGTTTTGAGCGCTTTGGCCAATCCCTTTTTTGTCTAATAGGTCTTGTAGTGCGTTTCTTAATTCTTGTTGCTTTTTAAAAATCTCAAACAACTCACCATTATCACCCTCTGAATCGCCGCCAAAACCGCTTGGTTTCCCGCTTTTACCCTGACCTTCGCCTCCTGGAGAGCCATCTTCACTAGGTTTTGAGCCAGAATCGCCTTCTTTGCCCGAATCCTTATTTGAGTCGCCTTCACCCTTCTCAGAACCTTCCTTTTCACCGTTTGGTTTTTCACCGTTTTCATTGAGCTGCTTTTCCATCTCTTTGTTTAAAGCCTCTTGACTCATAATAATATCCGGTAATTGCATCTCGCCTTCGCCTTCACCTGGTGAAAGCTGCATTTCCATTTGCATGGAATTTAGCGTATTACTCAATAAGTCAGCTAATTTATTGGTCGAAGAAACCACAAATTGTTGAGCAGAAACCCCTTTTCGAGTATCGTTTTCTGAAAGTAAATCTAAACTTTTATCAATATTAAAAAATACATCCGTGATCTCAGAATTGACTGTCTCCGAAATCTTAGGCTGTCTTAATGAAAGCGCAAACAAACTATCATCAACGTGCTCGAAATGCTCTCTAAGATTGCTTTGTTTCACGAGGCGTTGTGCATAGTCGTTATTATTAGACGGCGATGTTTTGAAACGATCCATTAAAGCCTCTTGCTCAAAAGAAAACAAAAGTAAGTTGTCTAAAATTTGACGTAACATCTCAACGTCTTCATTCATTTGCTCGGATGAACCACTGCCCATCTGACTCGACATTTTCTGACCCATTTGAAGCATCTTTTGTGCCGCCTTACTTTGGCTTTTTTGAGCCTTTGAAAGTTGGCTTTTTTTATCTTGGGGGCTGGATGACTTTTCTTTTTCGCCTAAGTCTTCACTCGCTTTATATTGATCTTTTTGAATCGATTTTTCTAGATTAGGGTCATCGGGAAGCGAAAGCGGTTTTGACAGTTCCTCATTATCTTTCTTCAAATCTTCTAATTGCTTTAGAAGATCCTTGAAATCATCATTCAATTTATCTTGAGCGGATTTCGAGTTTTTCTCCGAAGACTCTTTAGATAATTCAGATTGTACTTCAGATAATTTATTTAAGGATTCTTGAAGTTGTTCTGCTTTTTTGGTCACATAATAGCGTTTCGTAAGCTCTAGCAATTGTTCTAAACTACGCTGTTTATTTTTATTTTGTTTGGCCATTTTATCTAGTTTTTCGGCCAGTTGTTCCTTATTAATTTTGTCTGTAACTTTCTTGAGCTCTTCTAGGATTTTTTCATCCTTTTTAAGTCGTTCTTGCTGTGCGTCCAAGCGTTTTTCTAGCTGTTCCTTAAAAGGATCCTTTTCTTTGGATTTATTAAACTGATTTAAGTTCTCCTTCATTTTATTGTTGAATTTCTTCAATATTTGATCTTGATTCTTCTGACGCTCCAAAAATGATTTTAATTTTTGTTGATCACTATAGTTCAATTGAGGCGCTTCTTTTTGATTTTGAGATAACTCTTTAAGGGCTTTGTCTTGTTTAGACAGAGTATTTAACGCTTTTTGAAACGCCGTCGATAACTCGTTCTGTTCTTGAAGTTGAAGTTCTTCAAGTGTGTTTTCACTTTTGGAATTATAATTAAATACACGACTCCTAGCAGACTTATTTTGATGGAATGGGTCATTGTCAAAAACCTCAAAGTAAAGGGCATAGGCAGTATCCTCAATTAATTCTAAATTAGATGGGAAAGCGTACGTGAATTCTTGAAACGTCTGCGCATCAGCTGGCAGTGAAAGTGATTTGGAATTTGTGGGGTCCTCAATTGGGTAATAATGCAGTTTTAAGGAATTGACCCCATAATCATCTGAAATTTGACCGTAAAAATAGAGGGATTCCTGAAAGGTAGAATCCTGCTTCATCTCAACTTTAATCGTGGGAGATTGGTCTTTAATGGTTTGGATAGCAAATGCTAGATTTTCATAATTTTTAAGTTGAGCATTGCTAGTTTGAATCGTATAACTTAACGACTCAAACAGTTGTTTGTTGAATTGAAATTTTTGGTTGTTGGACTCAAAAGAAAGCGACTTGTCTTTATAAGCAAAGACCACAGATTCCGTTGCCTTGGTGATTAACTCCCACCTCAGCTTTGTACCTTCGGGGATTATAGCATTACCGTTGTTCGCAATTATTTCATCTAATTTGCCAGTATATCTTGGGTAATCTAAGTGTAAATCAAAACGAAGCAAGACCGGTGTGTTTATAACCTCTAAATGGTACGGTTTTGAAACAACGTCACCAGCAATTAAGTTAAAGTCAACGGCGGCGTTTAACTGCCGGAATTCATGTTCAAAAACGCCTAACTGCGTTTGATTTAATATATAGGACTCGTCGTTATAAACAATTTGAACTTCTTCAGGAACGACAGAACCCACTGTTTTTACAACCAACGTAAAAGACGTGTTTTCAATGGCTTCAAGCGGGGTATTCATTACAAAAAATGCGAAAGGCGCCGGTGGATAATAGGTGGTTTGATAATTGACAACCCGTTTTAAACTGTCTGTAAACACCGCTTGCTTCCCAAATATAAAAAACATAAAAACAATAAGGAAGGGAACTACCGCATACTTAAGATAATTTAAATTATCCTTAAGGTTAACGGCACTCTTAAAAGGAACTAAACTCAGGCTTTTAGACTTCTGTTCGATGCTGGCTAAAAGAAATTCAGTATGTTCGGATTGGTGCTTCAACTGGAGCACGTTTAGAAGTTTGTCCTTAACTTCTGGAAAGTGTTCGCCAACAATCTTGGAGGCTGTTTCATTGTTAATCCCTTTTTGAATCTTAAGGTATTTTGCCAATGGCACAAAAATTAACCTATAAAAAAGAAAGGCTTCAAAACCAATAACACACCAAAACAAGAGGGTTCTTCCAAAAGGGTTTAACCAAAAAAAGTGTTCAATTATAAGTGTAAACAACCCATAAAGGAAACCGATAGCGAAGAACAATAACAACCCTTTCAGTAAAGCGCTGATATAATAGCGTCTGATGAATTGTTCTAATTTTTGCTCTATGTTGTGAAACCCGTCCAGTTAAAACTTTGTTTAAAAAATAAAATTACAATAATAATCTATATTGATGGTGGATTTGTAATAATATGTAAAGAAAAATAAGGAATTAAAGACGCCATTGCAATGAGTGCTTGATTTAAGAAAAGAATGAAAAACTTCATTTTCTTTGGATACCGCTGATTTTTTTATACATTTAACTTTGATTTTGACCCAAATCACAATCTTCAATAAGCAATTTAACCGAAGCTTAAGATATTATTTTACGTATTAGTATTCACAATCGCGAAACAACGGATGTGGTAACTGAAAATTTGGATAAAAAAACGAAAAAGTTCCAATTGTCAAGAAACAGGGGGCTTATAAACAGGAGAGTTGTACTTCATATAACAAGTTGGTGGTCGTTAAATAAAATACTTAAATAGAAAATTAAGAATAATCCGTAACTTTGTATTAAAAAGAGAATTGTGGCAGAAAAAGCATACATAACACCAAAGATTCTAACATGGGCTAGAGAATCTGCTAGAATGCCATTAGATGTTGCTGCTTCAAAAATTGGAAAATCTATTGAAATAATAGAAGAATGGGAATCTGGAGTTAGCCAACCGACTATCAAACAAGCAGAAAAAATAGCGAAAATTTACAAGAGACCATTTGCATTATTCTTCTTACCTGAAATTCCTAAAGATTTTTACCCTTTACAAGATTTTAGAAAATCAGACTCAATTAAACTGACTACTGGTTCCGTTTTTATTGTTCGAGAAATCCAGCAAAAACAGGCATGGCTTAGTGATGTTCTTCAAGAAAATGGAGAAGAAAAACTCCCGTTTATTGGTAAATACACTATAAAAGATTCTCCTGAAAAAGTAGCAAAAGACATACTATCAACTTTAAATATTAATCCTAGTAATTATACAGAAACAAATCCTATTAAAGAATGGGTTAATAAAGCTGAGCTCAGTGGAATATATATATCTAGAACTAGCTTTATACACTCAAGGCTAACTCTTGACAAAAATGAAATCCAGGGCTTTGCAATTGCTGATCCTTATGCCCCTTTTATTTTTGTAAATTCTAAAGACTGGGCTGCACCACAACTTTTCACTTTAATTCATGAAATAGCACACTTATGGGTTTCTGAGACAGGAATCTCCAACGAGATTGAATTTGAGCAAGCAAAATCAAAAGCACACCCAGTAGAAATATTCAGTAACGAAGTGGCTGCAAATATTTTAATGCCTAAAGAATTAATTTTCAGTTTAGATTCTAGGATATTTGATAATTCTAAAGAAGTTTTTAATACTGCAAAAGTATTAGGTGTTAGTTCATTTGCTCTTTTATTCAGGGCTTTTAACCTCGAAATTATTGATGTTAAAAAATATAACTCTTTAAAAAATCAAGCTACTATTGATTTTAATGCTTTTCTAAAAAGAGAAGAATTAAAAAAAGAGAAACAAAAAGAACAAAAAGGAGGACCTAATCCATACCTTTTAAGACTTAACAAAAATAGCAGACTGTTTACTCAATTTGTACTTGACGGTTTTAAAAGTGGATTTGTTGAACCTACTCAAGCAAGTTTTCTTTTAAGTACCCCTATTAATAAATTTAACAAACTTGAATCTCAATTATATAAATAATCATGGCATCAAATAAATACCTCCTCGATGCTAATGTTCTTATTCAAGCTTGGCAAAAATATTACTCACCAAAAATATGCCCAGACTATTGGAAAAGGCTTAATGAGTTAGGTTCTAACGGCGTCATTTCGTTACCCGAAATGGTTTATGAAGAAATTTCACGAACAGAAGATGATTTATCTGCTTGGCTAAAGAACAGCAATATAAAAAAAGTAAAAATAAGCGAGAGTGTTACTTCATGTCTAAAAAATATTTATTCTAAAAACGAAAAACACAAACTATTAGTCGACAACAGAAAAGGAAGATCGCTTGCTGATCCATGGCTAATTGCTCATGCGATGAGTGAAAATGCCATAGTAGTAACAAAAGAGATATTAATAACTCAAGCAAACTCTAAGACTATCAGAATACCTAATGTTTGTAATAACATGGGAGTTCGTTGGATTGATGATTTTGAATTTTTACAAGAATTAAATTTAAAATTTTCTTGTACAATAAACGATTAATAACAATGGTAACCGTTGCGTAACTGTCAGAAAACATAAAAAGAAATTTCATCATCATTATTATGTTTTTACTTCAAGTGATTATTTCTGTTTGCTAATCTAGAGGCTGCCGCGCGAATCCTTTCGTGTGGCTTCTATCTTAGTGTATAAATTAATCCACACCCACAAAGCCCCAAGCTAGCGCGAGCATCTTTTGCTCGTGCCAAGTAAGAGAGATAAACGTAAAAAATAAATTTATGAGTAGAAATTATAATAAGATAACAAAGGTTTGAGATTGGTTAACGACACACAAGCGTGACGCTTGCGCAAGCGTGGAGTTACCCACCATTGCAGAAAACGCTAACGAATAAAAAAATGAAGTAAAAGTAGAGAATGGAAAGGAATCCACAAACACTATTAAATAATATATTTGGTTACGATAAATTTCGTCCTTTGCAACAAGAAATTATTGACCGCACTTTAGCTGGAAACGATAGTTTTGTACTGATGCCAACTGGTGGAGGAAAATCGATGTGTTTTCAGATTCCAGCCTTGTGTTTTGATGGAATTACAATTGTGGTTTCACCTCTTATTTCTTTAATGAAAGATCAGGTTCAGGCATTACAATCAAACGGAATAAAAGCAGATTTTTTTAATAGTTCTATTTCTCCACAAGAGGAAAATGACGTGATTGCTCGAGCTACGAAAGGCGAAATTAAGTTGCTTTATTTATCGCCAGAGAAATTGATTTCGGTTAGTAACACTTGGCTGAAAAATTTGAATATAAAATTAGTAGCTATTGACGAAGCACATTGCGTAAGCATGTGGGGACACGATTTTAGACCAGAATATACTCAACTAAAAGTGTTTAGAAATTCATTTCCAGAGGTTCCGTTTATGGCTTTGACTGCCACCGCAGATAAATCTGCTAGAGCGGATATTGAAGAACAATTGGGATTGAAAAACTCCAAATTATTTATTTCTTCTTTTGATAGAAAAAACCTAAGTATTGAAGTAAGGGGACAAGTTCCTAAAAAGAAAAAATTGCAAGAAATTGGGCGGTTTGTGGAACGAAAAAAGAATGAAAGTGGAATCATTTATTGCCTAAGCAGAAAGAATACTGAGGAAGTAGCCGATTATTTGAAAGAGGATGGACATTCGGTAGCGTTTTATCATGCAGGAATGAATCCCGAGGAAAGAGAACGGGTGCAAACGGAATTTATACATGACGACACCAAAATAATTGTGGCGACGATTGCTTTTGGGATGGGAATTGACAAATCGAATGTGCGTTGGGTGATTCATTATAATTTACCCAAAAACTTAGAGGGGTATTACCAGGAAATTGGAAGAGCTGGTCGTGACGGACTTCCTTCTGAAACAAGGTTGTATTATAACATGCGAGATTTTGTGTTGTACAGTCAGTTTGCGGATGATGGAGCAAATTCAACTATGCAAAAAGACAAATTGAGCCGAATGTTGCAATTTGCTGAGGCAAAATCGTGTAGGAGAAAAATACTGCTTTCTTATTTTGGAGAACATTTAACCAACGGTTGCGGAAATTGTGACGTTTGTGACAACCCACCCAAGGACTTTGACGGAACTTTGTTGGCCCAGAAAGCGCTTTCTGGAATTGTTAGAATGAAAGAGAAGGAAGGGATTACGATGTTAATTAATGTATTGAGAGGCTCCAATAATGCGGAGGTAAATGCGGCAGGTTATTTCCAACTCAAAACCTATGGGGTAGGGAAAGATATAAGTTTTTTTGATTGGCGAGATTATATCATTCAATTGGCAAATCAAGGATTGATTGAGATTATGTATAGCGAAGGCTCTGCATTAAAGGTTTCACCAATTGGATGGAAAGTGCTAAAAGGCGCACAGTCCATAAAGCTGACTTTACCAATAACTGCTAAAGAGAAAAATAGGAGGAAGCCAAAGGTCGTGAAAATGACAGACGAGGGAGAAGTGAATACTGATTTATTTACTGAATTAAAGAAGTTGAGATATTCCATTTCTCGAGAAGAAAATGTACCAGCTTACATTATTTTTAATGATAAATCATTGAAAGCAATGGCGAGTGATTTACCTGTTACAGAAAATCAGTTTTTGGCAATTTCTGGAGTAGGGATGAACAAAATGGAACGGTACGGAGAGGAATTTATGGCGGTAATTAGGAAGTTTAAAACTGTATAAAAACAAAAGACAGTCTTTTAAAAACCCATCAGGAGGAAGACACCGATTCTTTTGACAAGAACAATAAATCAAACTCTGAGACATCTAAGTGCATTACAAATGAATAGATATAACAAAATGCCAATCCCACCACAAAGCCTCTGACTTCCCAGAACATAAAACAGCAAAAGGCAGGGCACGCCACTATCACAAGTGTGTGTTCATTTTCATAAGAAAAACGCCCAATTCCTCACCCTCTCCGCAATCCCATTTCACTTTCCTAAAAACACCGCCTATTTCTTTGGGGAATGCGTTCAGCAATTCTATCTTTGTGGCACTAATTCAAGACCATGAACACTCCTATTCGCGTACGATTTGCACCAAGCCCAACAGGGCCACTCCATATTGGAGGGGTGCGAACCGCTCTTTTTAATTATTTATTTGCCAAAAAACACGGGGGTACTTTTGTACTTCGTATCGAAGATACCGACCAAAAACGCTATGTTGAAGGCGCAGAAGATTATGTTGTAAACGCACTAGACTGGTGTAATATTCCTTTCGATGAAGGCCCCGGAAAAGACGGTGGTTTTGGTCCTTACAAACAAAGTGAACGCAAGCATTTGTACAAGCAGTATGTCGATTTACTGATAGAGAATAACAAAGCCTATTACGCCTTTGATACTGCTGAAGCCCTAGACGAAGAGCGTAAAAACCACGAAGCAAAAAGCAAAACATTTATCTACAATTGGCACAACAGAACAAAAGGCCGATTGGTTAATTCTTTGGTCTTATCCAAAGAAGAGGTGGCTAATAAAATAGCGAAAGGAGATGCGTATGTGATTCGTTTTTTAGCCCCACAAGATGAAACTCTTGCGCTAACCGACCTCATTAGAGGGGATATAAAAATTGACACCAATACACTGGATGATAAAGTGTTGTTCAAGTCGGATGGCATGCCAACCTATCACTTGGCCAATGTGGTGGACGACTATTTAATGAAAATCACGCATGTGATTCGCGGAGAAGAATGGTTGCCGTCTTTGGCGTTGCATCAATTACTTTACACTGCTTTTGGCTGGGAGGCGCCCAAATTTGCGCATTTACCATTAATTTTAAAGCCAACAGGGAAAGGAAAGTTAAGTAAACGTGACGGAGACAAACTCGGGTTTCCGGTGTTTCCATTAAACTGGGAAGACCCCGCGTCTCAAAGCCTCTCAAAAGGCTATAAAGAAAGTGGCTACTTTTCAGGAGCGGTCATCAATTTCTTAGC
>ENA-OQVM01002329-OQVM01002329.1-marine-metagenome-genome-assembly--contig:-NODE-2329-length-22469-cov-8.086727_pt1 | contig 22469 bp, 13 predicted proteins | sample MGYA00237776_ERZ505498 | MGnify/ENA primary metagenome ERZ505498 (study PRJEB26159, sample SAMN06265151) | marine metagenome | isolation source: Helgoland LTER site | place: Germany:Helgoland, sampling... | reverse complement strand
GGAGGTCAGGAATTCAAAGACCTTGGCCAATTCGTGTGGCATTTCAGGAACGAACATCCAAAATTCATTCGTGCCCTAACCAATAAGCTCATGGAATATGCCTTGGGCAGGCAGATGGAAATTTCCGACCGCCCCACCATCGACCGCATTCTCAAAAAAGTTGAAAAACAGAATCTTGGTTTTCGGGACTTAGTGATCGAAGTCGTTACCTCGGATTTATTTGTTAATCCGTAAACAAGAATTATTCGTACTCCGGAATCTTGGCGTCTTTCTCGATCAAAGTATTTTGCCAATACACGGAGCCATCCTTTTTTCTTTCGATCAGGCGGGCATTTCTTCCCCAATATGAGCTGTATGATCTGGCAAGTGATCCCTACGAAAAAACCAATCTTGCCGATCAAAAACCAAACAAACTAAAGACCTTGACCGAGCAAATGATGGCTCAACTTAAAGCAGAAGGTGCTCAGTACGCAATTGATTCAAGCAAGAAGGAACTAAGGCCTATCCTTCCGTAATTCGTGCATTAGCCGGGTAGTGAGACTTGGACGAATGCAACCGCAGATATACGGTTACCAAAGACTTTCCGGATGGCCCCTGTGCCTATTTTCTTACTGATAGCTGACCGGTCACCCCCCACTATTTCGGGTCGGAACCGGTTAAGCTAAGAGGAAATTCAGTCAGGTAATATTTTAATTCTTTGCCATCAAATGGCGTTGAAGTACAAGGAGAAACCAAGGAATGCCTAATTTCAACCGGGGGCTATAACTTCAATTTCCAAGAATGACTGATGTAGGCAGCTGAGCCTAATTCAACAATCGCCCGGATTGTTTTTACGGGAATGCTCGTTTGTAAAAAATACTGACCGTTTCCATGCCCCACATTTCCTGAAATAGGCGGAAATTTCATCTTCTGGGCCCTCTCTATTTCTTGAGTCCATTGACTAAGGTCTAAGCCACTTTCCTTTAACACATTCCCTATCAACTTTCCATAACCTAAAAGATCTAACTGCCATGCAACCGCATGCTGTGGGCCTAAAGTGATTTCCTTGGAAAGGTTGTTTCTCAATGGCTTTCCCGACTTAACCGCCCTCAAACTCTGCCTCAAAGCCTTCCTGCTGGTTGCCGTTACAGATTTCCCCTCATGAACGCAGTAATATAGGTTTTGGTTGGCAAAGGAAGAAACTTTGGAGCCCTTCGTTTCTCGTTCTAGGTTTACTTTTAGAAACAATACTTTCGTGCCATCGATTGGTTTGGCCTCCTTCACCACAAAATTTGGTTTCCAATCAGGCGCGTCCGCACCGGAGAAGGCTTCTTGATTAAAAAAAGTATTGGTTTCAGCAAGTAACTCCTTGAAATCACCAATCGAAGCTTCGGTGGATCCTACTTGCACATACCCCAGTAGATCCCCATCGCCAAGATCACGATAACTGATAGCCGAATGGCCCGAATAGAGTTTGGCTCCCTTTCGAATCATGGATAAAACCGAAGAAACAAATTGCTTAACCTCTTTGTCCATTAATCCCTTTTCCAATTTGACGAGAAGATATTCGAGGTACACTGCATGAGAAGCAATGTTTAGATTCGTCACTCCCTCCATCCATCCACCGCTTTGCACAAACGGGGAAACTCTTTTTTCCCGGTCAAGATTTTGAGAAGGGGGCAAAGAGGAGAAAAGCTTGTCCAGTTCCGTGCCATCCCGGGCCGACACCCTCAAGTTAAGAACAACCTCTTTTTCCAGAAGAGACAGCGAGAATGTAATCGCTTCCATATTGCTCAACTCTTCCAAAAGAAGATTTATAACAAGGCCTTCATCTTTGGAATGTGAGGGAGCATGGTGATTCATTTGATCGAACAAATCATCATGGAAGGTGTTAAGTAAGCAGCCAAACTCAACCGTAGTGGGGGGCTTCCACTCGGCAAACCTGATAATCGAAGACCAGTCCTTTACTTGTTCAAACAACCCAGGCTTATTGCTAACCATGGTCCAACCCTCGATTTCCTTAATGGATAATCCTTGGGTTTTAATTTGAGCAGGTATCGGGCTGTTTGGATCTAATTTAAACACTCCGAGTATCGTGGCATTTTTTTCCTGCAAATCATCAAAGAGAATGACAGTGCTCGAATGATCTGGAGAAACAGAAGAAAGAGTGGGGTCGCCAAGAAAAGCCCCAACGATTACAGGCAAGAGCTGAGTTTGATTATTTTCAGGCTGCACCTCCTTTGCCAGACTTTGGAGTTTTTTAATAAGACTGGGAAGCGGGGTCGTCTTAGCATAAGCAACCGGCTGCACCTCCGCCCCAGGTGCTTCAAGTTTTGGGAAAAGCTGGCGGGGAGGTGGCGTAGCATGGAGGGAACACACCAACAAAGAACTTGCATTAGCAAGAATGAGTGAAGACAAACAAAAAGAGAGGGATAGAATTTTCATGATAATCGCGGGGTTTCGTTAAAGGGTAAGCTTCGTGCATTCAGATGATTAAATAAACAAGGAATGATTGAACAGGGGAACTCCTTCATGTTGGATTCTTCTCATCATTGATATACTCCAATAAATCTCCGGGTTGTGCATCCAAAGCCTTGCAGATGGCACACAGGGTGGAGAACTTGATTGCCTTGGCTTTTCCCGTTTTAAGAATCGATAAATTGGCATCGGTAATACCCACAAACGCCGCAAGCTCATTTAGCCTCATTTTCCTTTGGGCCATCAGAACATCCAGTTTAACATTTATACTCATAGTAAAATTGTTGAGTTCCCTTTAAATGGTGAGTTTCGCATCTTTTTCCAAACTCATACCCACCGTAATAATTCTCGCAATTATCAGCAGAAAAACTCCCATCATAATTTTTGTGATCGAAGAAGTGATCGAGGGAATAAAAAACGCTAACTGCGAAGCCTCAGTCGAATACAGGTAAGCGAGGGCTCCAGATTTACCAATTAAGGAAAGGATTGCTTTAGCAAGAATAAGCAGTCCAATCCATCGAATACTGGTGGCTCCCGATTGCGAAAAAATACCGTCACGCGCACAACTTTTCAGGAATCGAATAATGAGAAAAGTTAGGCAAATCCAAAACAGGGCAGAAAATATCATCGATCCAATTAATCCATCAAAAAGAAAAGAGGTGGATTCATTACTTTTTAATTTCACTCCTGCCACCGCTACTCCGCCAATTATTGAGAAGATGACCAGCCAACAGAATGGGATAAGTTTTTTCGATAAGGATCGGATACGATCCGATTGGTTAGGTAGGTTTACTTGATCTCTGTTCATAGATCATGAACAAAGTAATATTTCTCCCTAAGTCAATTAATTTTTATTGTTTATCAATAATTATTTATTGTTTTATAACTATTTTTATAGAACGAATGCAATCATTGAGATTGCTAGCTGCCTAAATATTTAAACGCTAATTTTGGATCATCAAAAATTAGCTACCAATTAGCCAATCCCTGAATGCAGGAACGCTTGGGAATTCAGGAACCAAGGAGAGATCACCGGTCAAATCAGTGGTAAATTCGCATCGCATTCGTACGGGGCGAGCACCTGAATCAATTGCCGCATGCAGGTTATAAATCCGATCATCCACCAGGATGGTCTCTTCGGGCAAAAGTCCGTATTTTTGATAGCAAGCTACTAAGCTGTCCCTTTTGGCCGTGTCGTGCATGAACTCTCCATGCTCCACACACTCAATGGTTAAGAAGTCAGCCACCGGGGCAAGGACATCCTCTAAGTAGGCCTTTTTAGCTTCTACATCAAAGGTCGCCGACATGGTGAACTGTCGGTATCCACGCTCATTTAATTCTTTGAGTGATTCGATCACCCCAGGGTACAGTGGACGATCTCGGAAAAACTTCTGATCGGCACAGAAGTCCCGGTCCATCTCTTTGCCATGTTCCGGATGAGTCTTCAATTCCAAGGCACCGTACTCAGGAAGAATCGGAAGAACCTCGGGCAATTGTTCCCATTTCAAGCCCTCGTATTGCTCGCGGTATTTTGGATGACCCGTCAGAAAATGGTAGTAGGCATAGTTGAGATCGGCAAGGACCCCATCCACATCCCAGAAAATATTTTTGATTTTGGATGAATCCACTTATTTACCTGCAATCTTCCAAAGATCTATCTTTACATCATTTTTTTGAGAAGCACCGGGAGTGCTCCTGCCATTGGCCACCTGTTCCTCCAGTAAGGCCAGTAGCTCCTTCACTTTCTTTGGATAGTTCCTTGCAAGGTTGGTACTTTCGCCCAGATCCTCTTTCAAATTATAGAGCTGCTCTTGATTGGCACCTAAACTCTTAAGCAGTAATTTCCATTGTCCCTGCCGAATAGAAAACCTGCCAGCTATATCATGATGTACGATAACCTTTCGGGGGTTTTGAATTGGCTCTTCAAAGAGAGCGGGAAGAAAACTTTCACTATCCTCTCCCATATCATCCGGTAATTCCACCGCCAGCAAATCGGCCATCGTTGCCAGAAAATCACCGAGACAGACCAGTTGATCTGTTTCGCTACCAGGCTTTACTTTAGCCGGCCAACTGAGTACGAATGGCACGCGATGCCCTCCATCCCAAAGACTGCCCTTTCGCCCTCGCAAAGGCCCACTGCAACGGTGGCTCGGTGCATTCTTTTCCACCTGCCTGGAAAAACCAGCCGATCCATTATCAGAAGAGAAGACCACAATGGTATTTCCCCGGATACCGTTTCGATCGAGAGCATCGAGCACCACCCCCACAGAGTGATCCGTCTGGGAAACAAAGTCTGCATAATCCCCAAGCTTGGTGGATCCCTTAAACTTCTTGCTTGGAACCACCGGAGAATGAGGGGAACTCAAGGGCATGAAGATAAAGAAGGGCTTACCGTTTTTTGCATCCTTGGCCTTGGCATCTATGTATTCCGATACTTCTTGATTTAATTTCGGAAGCATCTCCACCATAGGGTCCTCCCGGATAATTTTATCTCCCCGGATGACACTGCTCATACTGCGGGCATGATGAAAGCCGTAATATTGATCAAACCCCCGGGTGATCGGGCCATCCAAGACTTTGGATCCAACGGGGTATTGAGAAAGCAAATAAGAGTCATCGGTATCCTTGGCTTTGCCCTTCTTCTTGGGGCGCTTCTCTGCTCCTTCTGCGAGAACAAACTGAAAGCCAAGGTGCCACTTGCCAAAGATAGCCGTTTGGTAACCCTGCTCTTGAAACAGGTGACCGATGGTTTTTCTATCCTTAGCGATAAGTGGAGGTTCTCCGTCCCCAATGACAAATTTCTGCAACCTCGTCCGCCAGTTGTAACGACCTGTCAAAAAATTGTAACGGGTAGGTGAGCACACGGATGAACTGGTATGGGCATCAGTAAAAATCATTCCCTCTTCTGCCAACCGGTTAACAGAGGGAGTGGGTATTTGGGCATGCCCAGGATCCAGTGCCTCGATCTCTCCATATCCAAGATCATCAGCAAGAATGAAAATAATATTGGGTTTTGGTTCATTAGCCCGAAGCCAAGAGATGCACAAGCCAAGGAATGTAGCCCAAAAGATGAAGTTCTGTATACACTTAGTCATTGGCTCTTGTTAGTCGCCTCAATGCCAAGTGTCGAACCATCAGTCTGATTCATGGTTTAGCTTTCCCACTGCCTGTAGATAAAATTTTCTCCAACGGTATGAAATGGAGTACAGAGATCAATGATACAAGACCTGCTTCTCTGATTCGAGGCGTTGGCGGAATTTTTTCATATCAATGTCCTGCACGGGAACACCCGCGTCCATGGCCAGGCTGGCGGCAATGCCCGCACTCTGACCCATGATCATAAACACAGGCTCCATCCGAATGGAGCCATAGGCAACATGCGATGCGGACAAGCAGAGTGGAACGAGCAGGTTGGTGCATTCTTCTTTCTTGGGCACAATGGAGCGGTAGGCGATTGGATAAGGCTTGGGGCATTTGTAACCCGTATTACCTTCGTTGCGAACCGTCATGATTCCCTTTTCCTTAACGACTACGCGCTGGCAGGAGTGTGAGTCCATTGGGTAGGAGGCCAGCCCAATGGAATCATCCACAGTTCGTTTGGATTCACAGTTTGCCTGAGTCATGACATAGTCAGAAAGCATGCGGCGCCCTTCACGCACATAAAGCTGATGCGGCCAATGACCTGTTTCCTTGAATTCCTTTGGGGCCAAACCGAAACGGTTGACCCTTTCCTTAAGCTTTTCGGGAACCTGTGGATCATTGGCCAAGAAATAAAGAAGTCCCAATTGATAGGAGACATGGTCCTGAAAGATATCTTCCCTTAGCTCATAAAGATTGAGAAGGGAAACGGGCAGACCACGGCGGGGAGGTGGAAGCTGGGCAAAGGAAACCGGCTCATAGGTGCCGTCGGGCCAACGGTGGTTCCCACCGATATAATCGCTGGAGAAACTCCCGGCATTGTTTGAATCGCCATTGCGCATCTGCACAGGACCATCCGTCATGGGAGTCACCGTGTAATGTAAAGTCCAGCGGAGCCCGGAATCAAAATTTAGGAACCGCCCCAGTAAGGCGTAGCGATGGGGGTCATACCCAATCGGTTTAGGGAAAGAGATTTTACCTGGTCTGTTGGAGAGGTGCATTCGGAAGTTGTAGGCCTGAACGCGAAAATCGCCTTCACCTGGCTTGCCTGCCGGATCGGACGATATTTCAGGAAGCAGGCCCGAACTCGGATCACCCGGCACCACATAGGGGCTGATCGGCAACCGACAAAACTGGTAAACATCCCTATAGGAAAGCGTTTGCCATTGCCCGCCAACGGATTCGCCGTAGGTGGCGGAAGGCTCCCTGCCCACATAGTAGGAAACTCCAGCGGCCGCAAAGAGATCACCCTCGTAGGTGGCATCGACAAAGACCTTTGCCTGGACCGTCTCTCCGGTATCCATCGTGGCAGAAACAATTCGCGAACCCTCCTTCTCCACCGATACCAAACAGCGTCGAAAAAACACTTCCACCCCGACTTCCTCGAGCATGGTAAGATAAAGTTTTTCCGCCGCAGATGGAGAAAAGTCCCTGATTCGACCGACTTGGTTATAAAACTTCTTCGCCAAACCACCAATGGATTTTTTCGTTCCCACATCGGTTGAAGTGAGGCCACCGGAAGTCAGACCACCCACAAAATGATTAAAAGAAAAAAACAATACCTTCTTACCCATTTTTGCAGCCTGAATGGCCGTGGCTACTCCGGCAGGCGTACCGCCATATACCGCAAGATCACATTCCAATATCTTGGCTGGGCCGGATTCCACCGCACGGTAATAATAAAGCTCGGAAAATGGATTGGCTGTGACAAGCACAGGTAGACAAAGAAGAACGAACAACAAAGGACTGAATTTTTTCATAAATTTAAAAATTAGATATGGTGGTAAAAGATTTTCAACTGAACAAGCCTTTGACCACATGACCGTGGACATCGGACAAGCGGAATTGCCGACCCTGGTAACGAAAGGTAAGTTTCTCATGGTCGATCCCACATAGGTGCAAAATAGTCGCCTGGATGTCATGCACATGGATAGCTCCCTTGGTTATGTTCCACCCAAACTCATCGGTCTCCCCATACACAGAACCGGGCTTGATTCCGGCTCCGGCCATAATCCAGCTGAAGGCACGGCCAAAATGATCCCGACCCGTTGGCTTTTTGGAGTCGCCGGAATTGTACTGCCCAAATGGAGTGCGGCCAAATTCACCTCCCCAGATCACCAGAGTGTCCTTGAGCATATCCCGATCCTTAAGGTCCTGAATGAGGGCTGCGGAAGGAGCATCGGTATCTACGCACTGTTGTTCCAACTGGCCAAACAGGTTGCTATGCTGGTCCCATCCGGAATGCATCAACTGGACGAAGCGGGTACCACGCTCCAGTAGGCGACGGGCGGTCAGGCAATTATTGGCAAAAGTTCCGCGCTGTTCCACATCCGGGCCATAGCGTTTAATCACATGTTCGGGCTCCTTCTTGAAATCGAGTAGTTCCGGAACGCTCGTCTGCATCCGGAAGGCCATCTCGTACTGGGAGATACGGGTCTGAATCTCCGGGTCTCCATATTGCGCATAGTGTTCGAGGTTTAGCGTGGACAACTTGTCGAGTAAAGAACGGCGGCCCTGGCGAGACATACCAGTTGGGTTATTCAGGTAGGGAACAGGAGCCCCGGCACTATTGAACTTTACTCCCTGGTGCTTACTGGGAAGAAAACCACTGCCCCAGTAATAATCGTAAAATAATTGCCCACAGGTTTTTTCTTTGTCCGAAGAGGTCATCACCACATAGGCGGGCAAATCTTCCGATTCACTGCCCAGACCGTAAGTGAGCCAGGCCCCCATGCTGGGACGGCCAGGAATCTGCGAACCAGTAAGCATGAAGGTGACACCTGGAGCATGATTGACCGCTTCGGTATGGAGGCTTCGGACCAAACAAAAGTCATCCGCCAATCCACCCAGATTGGGGAGCATCGTGCTCATCTCGGTACCGCACTGCCCGTATTTTTGATAAGGCTTGATCTCGGGCACGCAGGGCCATGCTTTGTAGTTTGAAGACATGGTCGAGAGGCGGGTATCTCCACGCACGGAATTAGGGATATCCTGGCCCGCCATCTTGGTAAGAATAGGCTTGGGGTCGAACAAGTCGATGTGGGATGGGCCCCCGCCCTGCCAAAGCACAACCACCCGCTTGGCCCGGGGAGGAAAATTGGGAAAGGAGTAATTTCCGATGGTTGCACCCAAGGCTCTGTCCTGGCTAAGAAGACCGGCAAGAGCCGCCAGGCCCACCCCCGTGGAACTTTTGCCGAGAAAACTTCTACGGGTTTCAAGTTGGGTAAAACAAGGATCGGTGGACAGGCTCATGGCTATAAAATTATTCGCGGGTAAGGGACTGGTCGAGATTGAGAATAGCCAAGCATAGATTGGTCAGGGCTGCATGCTCAGGCAGGGGCAAATTGGGGTTGCGTTTCTTGTCTCCCACCGCGAGCAGTTTTTCTGCATCATCAGGGCTTTTATGATAGATATTTACCTGCTCCTCGTAAGCCGCTTTCAGAATATCAAGTTTGCTGGGTGATGGGTTCTCAGAGTTGACCAGACGGAATGCATATTCGAGCCTTTCAGGAAGTTCGTCCTTTTCCTGCATCACCCGTTCGGCAAGAAAGCGGGCTGCTTCCACCCATGTTGGATCATTTAGAGTGGTCAGGGCATGGAGCGGAGTAGAAGTTTGGCCGGGCTTTACCCGGCAAGCTTGACGGTCGGAGGAGTCGAACATATTGACGGGGCCCACCGTACGCCTCCAAAAGGTGTAAAGAGACCGACGATACAAGTCATCGCCCAAGGATTGAGGATAATCAAAGGCACGGCCCTTGTTTACAGCAAGTGCTTCCCAAACTTTATCCGGCTGATAGGGATATACCGGACTTCCTCCGAGTTTCCTGTTCAGAAGACCGGAACTGAAAAGGGCCCAGTCCCGTAATACCATCGAGGGCATACGAAAACGGCTCGACCGGCTGACGAGCCGATTATCGGGATCGTTTTCCCGCTGCCACTGGTTCATACGACTGGACTGGCGGTAAGTGGAACTAGTCACGATGAGACGGTGCATTTTCTTTTGGCTCCAGCCTAAATCCTGAAATTTCACCGCCAACCAGTCGAGCAGGTCCATATGCAAGGGATACTCGCTTTGCACACCCAGGTCTTCCGATGTTTTGACTAAGCCTACACCAAAAAACCTTTGCCACATCCGGTTTACCTGCACCCGGGAGGTTAGCGGGTGCTCACGGGAAACCAGCCATTGAGCGAAACCAAGCCGGTTCCTGGGAAGATCCTTGCTTATGGGGGGAAGAAAGGCCGGGGTGGCAAAGGAAACTTCTTCTCCCTTGTTCAGGTATTCACCCCGATTGAGGATGTGGGTCGGGCGCTTCTTGGCATCGTTCATCACCATGACTTTGGGCACCTGATCCCCCTTGTAGTTCGCCAGTTGTTTTTCCAATTTCTTGATCTGCTTTTGGGCAGCTTTGACCTTCTTGGGATCATTTTGCTGGATGAAGGTTTGCAGGGTCCGGTTTTGCTCCTTGCTGAATTCCTCAAAGCTTTGGGGCAAATCCGCTTCCCAGATGGGCATCGGGGCCTTTTCTCCGCGGGTTGCCCATAGAGGCTCTCGCTTGGCGTTGTAAGCAACCACCCAAAAATTTTGAAGCCTGTGCTCCAACCTGTCCCGCCGGTTGTAGACCTTAATCTGATCCATTCTTTTTTCCGAACCAAGATCAATTTCCAGCCAAGGCATGGTTTCGTCTTTGGTATGAGTGACGGACTTTTGGCCAAACTCCCCATTGGTATTACCATCAATCGCCCGATTGGCTGAGGCATCACCAAACTGACTACTCTGGGAGGCTTGAGCGTCCAAGGCCAGGTTCACTCCCCCGGAATAAATCTCCACTTCTGCAAGGTGGAGCACTCCTTTGGGAGTATCGTTGGTCACCCGGACAAAACGAGCCTGCACCGGACCGTTTCGTCGGGGCAAGGGGGAGGCCTTGGGATCGAATGGAACTCTTTCCTGAGATTCCTGCCTGAGTTTGGCAATCCGCTGCTCAAACTCTTTGATTTTCACTTTATTTTCTTCCGTGGGTAGCTCAATGAAGGGTGCCGCCACCCGTACCCTTTTAGACTGCTTGCCAGGACGTCCGCTTTCAGAAACATGATTGAACGCATCCATCATGCCATAGTAGTCCCGAGCAGTAATGGGGTCATACTTATGATCATGACACTGAGCACAGGCCATGGTCAGCCCCAGCCAGGTGGTGGAGGTGACATCCATTCGGTCGAACAAAATCACAAAGCGCTGCTCCTCGGGAATAGCCCCGCCCTCTCCGTTGTTCAGATGGTTGCGATTAAACCCGCTGGCTATTTTCTGCTCCGTGCTGGCATCTGGCAGAAGATCTCCTGCGAGTTGCCAAATGGTAAACTGATCAAAAGGCATGTCCTCATTGAGAGCCTGAACGACCCAGTTTCTCCAAATCCATTGGTAGGTTCCTCCATCGAACTGAAAGCCATTGCTGTCTGCATAGCGGGCGGCGTCCAACCATTCCAGAGCCATTCTCTCTCCGTAATGCGGACTGGCCAGTAAGTGATCGACCACTTTGTCATACGCGTCTGAGGAGGAATCGAGCAAATATGCATCCACTTCCTGGGGAGTAGGCGGGAGACCGATGAGGTCGGCATAGAGACGTTTGATCAACGTTTCCTTCCTTGCCTCAGGGCTGGGAGTTAGATTGTTTTCCTCCAGTTTTTGGAGCACAAAGGAATCGACGGGGTTGCGAACCCAGTCGGCCTGCTTCACTTTGGGGGGCGTCTTTTGCTCGGGTGCTACAAACGCCCAGTGCTTTTCGAATTTGGCACCCTCCAAAATCCATTGTTCCAAGATTTTCTTCTGCTCGGAAGACAAGATCCGGTTGGAATCGGGAGGAGGCATGATTTCATCCTCTTCGGTCGAGTGAATCCGGTGGTACATTTCACTGTCTTCCAAATCTCCCGGCACGATGGCCCCCCCCTCGATTGCATCCTCCCTGCGGTCGAGTCGCAGGTCCGCCTCTCTCTTGTTGCCATCGACCCCATGGCAATAAAAACAATTTTCAGAAAGAATAGGCCGGACATCCCGATTGAAATTAAGGGACTCCGAAAAAACCACCAAGGGAAAGCAAAACACAAGCAAATATGGAAACCAACTGGGCATCTTTTTTATAAGACTCCATTATCTTTGGAGTCACAAATGTTTATTGTTAATTTTTGCGTCAAAAGCCTGTTGATTTGCGTCACGCAGCCTACTTCACAGAACCAGCCCACCCAAGAAATTCATTGGGGTGCTTCAAAGAATCAATTTTTATTACATGAAGAAGGGGGACTGGCTAATCGCAGCAGCTAGTTCAGGATTTGACGCGTAAAGCACGCCCCTATGATTCATAAAGGTGGATTCCTTGCGATTGAGCTCAAGGGGTCGACCAAATACATCTGTCGCCCAGGCCCCTGCTTCCTCAAAGATGCAGGCGGTGGCGGCATAATCCCAGAGGCTTCCCCCGCCCGCCTCGGGCTTGGGAAGTTTAAGGTGACAACCGGGCCGGTTCTCCAGGGCATGCATAGCATTCATGACTGAACCACCAAACTGGATGGCTTGAATATCTTTAAGTCCACACTTCCGCCCAACTTCACTCAATGCATGGCACAAGGATGAGAATTGTGGGTGGGCCTCAAAACTTCGGTCATAAGTAAAAGTAAGGGTATCATGTCGGTCTGAGACCTTCCAATCTTGGCCATTTCTTTCCACCCCCTGCCCCTTAGCCGCCTGCCAAAGAACCTCGCTCACGGGATCATAGACCACACCGATTTGCGGAGATCCATCGCGGGCCACCAATCCGATGGATACAGCATATCCATTCTCCCCTTCACTAAATGCAAGGGTACCGTCCAGTGGGTCAATACACCAAAAATATTTCTTCTGGAAGCGGGAGCCATCGTCCTCGCTCTCTTCAGTAAGAAGGGCCAAATTATAAAGATCCATGCTTGGTCGAAGAACTTCAAGAATCGCATCCTGTGCTTTGCGGTCGACTTCTGTAACCACCTGAGATGCAAGAGAGTCTCCCCCTTTTTTGGAGAACACCTCCACTTCACTACCACAAAATCCTTGAATCACATTCCCAGCCGCCTGGGCAGCATGTTTGGCACACTGGGCCAGTTCACTTAAATCAAGATCTTGAGTCATACGTCATACGATTAAGGATTCGATCACTTGACTCGTTATCCGCTCACTATAATCGCTCAGTTTCCAGTGCCCGGGGCTCCAACCCTTCATGAATCGGTGAAAATCTACCCAGGCCACCCGGTAAAGCGGGCGCCAATCCGCTTCCAATTCATCAGCAGATATTTGGAGGTCTTCATTTTTAACAAGTTCCCGAATCTGAGAAAAATAAAAGTCTAGGGCCTCTTGCTCGATTTCCTCGGCATCCTCATCACGGAAACAACTGCCGACAAAATAAGCGAGGTCTTTCATCCCACACCCACCACCAATATATTGAAAATCAACCGCGGCAACTTCCGTGCCCTCCTCGTTAAAACAAAAGTTAGCCAACTTGGCATCGCCATGAACTAAAGTCTGATATTTTACATTATTTAATTTTTGGTCAATCGCCGAGGCAGCCTCTCGCAGACTGGCATCATCCAGGCGGGCGAGCTCATCGGGCCGGGTCTGCAAATGCCAATATGTGCCCGACTCCCATAAACCTTCGGTGGACTGATTCATATTTTCCAAATGAAAGGAGGCCAGCCAACGAACACACGCCTGCCACTCTGAACGGCTGATCAAGCTCCGGCGGCCAGCAAATCCGCTGGCATCCAGATCCTCGAGTACAAGCAATACTTGATCGCCCACCTTTTTTGTACCAAGGCAATAGGGTGTGCGGGCAAGTAAGGGTTCATCCCGATTACGAATAGACTCATACCAGTTGGTTTCGACTTGGTAGGATTTGAGTTTTCGCTGATGGGAGAGATCGGTGTTCCACCCGCGGGGGTGATCACCAACCTCAGGAATTACCTGCTTGGTAATAATTTGTTCATACTCACTTCCAGATAACCTCCACCTTTCAATTTTCCCATAACCACTCCACAAAGACTGAATTATATCTTTGGAAGTATGTGTGCTTGCACGGGCACACTCCAAGACAAACTCTTCCACTTCATTGTTGGTCATAGGTTGTGACATGCATTCCATCTATACCCAATAAATTTGGGTGGATGAAACCTTTAATCGATTAGAGACTTCTCGCCGGTAGCAAAATTCTTTTTGATGGTCGCCCGGTCATATTCATCGCCCAATACAGTGTAGGCAACATAACTTAAGGTATCGCCCTCGACTGTGATTACCTGAAAGAACTGGGTCTGCTCCGCGGTTTTGTCCGAAACATATCCATCCGTTTGGTAGCTCTTTAATTGTTTTGGGTTGAGTGGATATTGTTTAGGTCCACTGACCGAGGTAATGTACATCGTACCAAATTGACTGGAGTCACCAACTTTTTCTCTCACAGGAATATGGCCACGAGCGTATGTATGGTCATGTCCATTTAAAACAAGATCCACTCCGTATTTATCTAAAATGGGTTTCCAATGATCTCGACCAAATTGAAAATTCCTACCGCTTGCGGGAGAAAATATAGAATGGTGGCAGGTAACAATTTTCCACTTCGCACTACAATCTTTTAGCTTTTCTTCGAGGTACTTGGTCTGTTGTTCTCGTTTCTCGTTGGAATTAAGAACGATAATACGAATATCCTGATAATCTATGGTGTAGACAGTTTCGTGAAGTGATTCATCCAAATGATCCTCTACGGGCAATGTAAACTGAGGGCGCCACTGAATGGAAAGTTTCCTGGGAATACCTTTACCCGGATGCATAAACTCATGATTGCCCGCCACGGGAATGGCCGTCCATTGACTATGAAGAAAACCACCCGCTTTAAACCATTGGGCCCACTCATGATCACGGTGTGCTAAATTGATTAGATCTCCAGCATGAACCGCGAAGGAAGCATCAGGGGCGGTTTTATAAGCCATGCGTATGACTCTTGACCAATGATCGAGCACATCATTCTGAGCATCTCCAAAATAAACGAATTGGGATTTTCCATAACTGGACTTGGCCGTTTTAAATTGAATCCACTCAGACCAATATTTTTGTCCATCTCCCACCCGATACACATAGGTAGTTTCCGGTTTTAAGTTTTTGAAAACAACACTGTGGTTATGAACAACCAAGGGTGCATTACCTTTATGCTCACCCAAATCAAATGCCTCGGTTTGTGCGTCAAAAGAAACCGTCGAACTTTGAAACTTTGAATTCACTGTAGCTTCAGCAATCTGAGCAACTGCAGATGTAATACTTTTATCTGTCCTCCAAGTCACTGCTCGACTGGTGGCTGGATCCCCATGGAAAGTAAGAATAATTCTGTCCGGATCTTTACTCGGAACTTCCCAATGACGAAGACCTGCATGATCCTCGTGTGCGACCAGGAAACATAGACTGCCCAAAAAAAAGGCAAATAAGGTGAAGAACGGTTTATAATTCATAGGTTTATTTTTTAGTAAGATTTTAAGTAAGCAACCACGTCCGCTACATCCTGCTCCGTCATTCCCAATTGATGGGCAGATAGCATTAGGGAAGCCCGACCGGGCTGGATGTAATGAATTTCATGACTGGGCACCTGCTGTACCAACCCACCCGCACTGCGGATGGTCAACGGGTCACTTTCTGAGGTAATGATGCCATTGATTCTCCAAAAGCCCTTTCGTTCTTCTCCCTTGGGCTCAAGAGTGATCACCTGGCTTTCATACCCATGGGCAATCCCTGCCGATGGATGAATGATCGCACGGGCAATTTCCTCACTAGACCGGCTCTGCCCCCAGCCTTTGAGGTTCGGACCAAACTCCACGCCCAGTCCATCAAACTGGTGACAGCTGTAGCATCGGGCAGCCGAAATTTTGCCCACGGCAGCATCCCCTTTGAGCTTGGTCACATTGGCAACCTTTAGGTTTCCATCATCCCTGCTCAGACCAGGGACCTGCACCAACGGCTTGGGCTTCGAATCGATAACATTTTGACTAATTAAAAATTCACGAACCGGATAAGGCTTCCATCGGTGCACCATACTCTTAACCAAAAACTGCTTGGCGAGATCCCTGACTCCTTCGTCTTTGGTTTCAAGGTATACCTTCTTCATTCCCTCAAATGCAGACAAGGAACGGTTCATTGCCAGGGAGGCAACCAGTTCCATGCGGTGCCCGGATGATACTTCCGGCAATAGCATACGGGCGACCGTTTGCTCGACGATGGAGTCGCCGTGCAAACGCCAGGCCAGAAGGTGGGCCTGCCTGTCCCAGTCCTTGGCTCCAGAAATGTTTCGGTGCTGGCAATAATCTGCCCACAATAAATCTTCCACTCCATCCGCCGCCAATCCCACGGCTTCCAGATAAGTCCGATCCTCCATCGACCCAGCCAGAATGAGATCCAATAGAACCTCCTTTTTCTTTTCGTAAGAAAAATCGCGCAGGTGAGTCAGGGCAATCCGGCGGACATGGGAAGACTCATCCTTGCTCAGCAACTCCACAAACTCCCACCCCAAGCCGCCACGATCATAGCGCAGGGCACTTCTTAGGGCAGCGGCGCGGGATCGGTAGTTACTGGCTGCGGAAGCGATTTTTCTTAACTCAGCCACTCCCTTTTCTCCGAGATAGGGATAAAGCCAAGTTGCACGCCCTTCCATCCAGGGGCTTTTTTGACTTAGCTTCTGTACGCGGTCGAAGGCATCGGCTCCCTGTGCCTTAAATTTTTGGAAGCCGACAAAGCGGACATTGTGTGCGGGACTTGCCAACAATTCCTCCGCGGTCTTCGGGCTTTCTCCACTTGGCTTAAATCCTTTGGGGGCAATACGGTAAATCTTTCCCAAGTGCTGGCGATCTGCCGCACCATGGCCACCCACCATAGGATCAAACCAATCGGCCACATAGAGGGCACCATCCGTGCCCACCAAGACATCGGAAAATGCACCTGCCCGGTTATCGGCACCACCAACCCGTTTGATAAACTCTTCTCTTTTCAATTCATAACCTGCCCCATCAGGCTTAGGGTGGTAGCGGAAGATCATCCGTCTGGCCGGTTCGCAGGAAAATAGGGAGCCTTCATACTTGGTAGGCAGAGAGCCATTTTCATAGTAGGTAATCCCGGTCGGTGAACCACTCCCATAAACATCACCAGGAGGAAATGTACCCGGCAGGTGGGTGCGCCACTCCGCCTCCGCATTGGTTTGGCCGGCTATGCGATCGGCGGACCAACCGAACTTCCCATCCTCGGAACAAAACCCAAAAAAGGCACCTTCGGGAACAAAGCTCGTTCGGCAAGCAGGAGGGTCATCATTATCATTTTGAAACATATCCCCGAAGGAGGTGAATATCTGCTCATAGCTGTTGCGGTACCCATGTCCCACAATTTCCATATTTTCCCCATCGGGATCGATACGACCGGTAAATCCAGAAACCCAGACATGCCCGTCATCACTTTCCTTTCCCGCAAAGGTGGTGGGGTTAAAATTCCATCCCACCTGTGGTCCTCCTTTGTTGTAGTAAAAGCTACCCACATAAAAAGTCCGGCCTGAACCATCGGTGATCTTGGCTCCGCAATTTCCCTGGTTAAAGTAGAGCTTACCATCGGGCCCACCTATGACCGAGTGGGTTGAATGATCGTGATTGCTCCCGATGAATCCAGTGAGGAAGACTTCGCGAGTGTCTCCTTCATCATAGACTAGATTCCGATTCACATCAGTGTATTTGATAATGTCTGGTGTCTGCGAAACAAAGATTTGATTATCAATCACACCAATCCCCATCGGGGCAACGAGGTACGGGTCCTGTACAAAAACGGTTGATTTATCAGCCACGCCATCTAAGTCAGTATCCTCAAGAACAACCACCCGATCGCCCTCCTTGCGGGTTTGACTTCTGCGATAGTTCACCCCTTCCGTTACCCAGATCCTTCCGTTTCTATCCACATCCATATTGGTGGGATTAAAGAACAAGGGCGACTCCGCCCAGAGAGTTATTTCGAGCTCAGGATCCTGCAAAACGAAATCTTTAACGGCTTGCTGAGCATGGGCACTCGCGAACAGACCAAAACAAAAACTAAATAAAGATAAAAATGGGTAGAAAGATAAAATTTTCACAAATCTAACCTAACCGTGCGCTTTTAGGGAACAAACCCAAAAGCTAATCTTTTCTAAATTTCGGCCAGAAAGACCTTTGAAACATCAGGCAATCAAATCCTTGACCACATGGCCATGGACATCAGTTAGTCGATAATCACGACCCTGAAAACGATAAGTCAATTGTTCATGATCGAAGCCGAGCAAATGCATCCAGGTGGCCTGCAGGTCGTGCACATGCACAGGGTCTTTGGCTACATTGAACCCGAGTTCATCGGATGCTCCATGGACATGTCCACCTTTAACTCCACCACCGGCCATAATCATAGTAAAGCAGTCCGGATAATGATCGCGGCCTAGTAACTGTCCCTTCGATGTGCGCCCCTCACGGAAAGGTGTACGACCGAACTCACCACCAATAATTATAAGTGTATCGTCAAATAAACCCCGCTGCTTTAAATCTTTAATCAATGCAGCAACTGGCTTGTCCATAGTGGCACACTTCTTAACCAAGCCACCTGACTTATTAATCGAGGTGTCTTCACGAGTACCATGAAAGTCCCAGCCCCAATCGAAGAGTTGAATAAAGCGTACATCTTTTTCTGCAAGGCGGCGGGCGAGAAGGCAATTATTAGCAAAGCTGGATTCACCCGGCACGGCCCCATAAGACTCAAGCGTGGCCTTGGACTCTTTCTTAATGTCCATCACTTCAGGCACTGATGCCTGCATCCGATAAGCCAGTTCGTACTGGGCAATACGGGTTAGGGTTTCTGGGTGGGCAAATTTCTGGGCCGCCTGATTGTTCAAATCGCGTAGCGCATCGAGACTGGAACGCCTTAGCCCGCGGGTCATCCCGGGTGGGTCAGATACATACAGAACAGGGTCTCCCTTGGAGCGACACTGGACGCCTTGATAAACCGAAGGAATGAAACCGGCACTGTAGGAGTTTTTCCCACCATTTGGTTGGGTACCGCTTGAAATTAAAACCACATAGCCTGGCAGGTCCTGATTTTCTGAACCCAACCCATAAGTGGTCCAGGCACCAAAGGATGGGCGGCCTGGTTGTTGAAAACCGGTATGCACAAAGAGCTCTGCAGGAGCATGATTAAACTGAGTGGTGTGCATAGAATTGATCACGCACAGATCATCCGCAACTTCATGTAAATGAGGAATGGCATCGGACATCCACATGCCGGATTTACCATACTGAGCAAACTTGCGAGGCGATCCCATTAATTTCGGAGTACCGGAAGTGAAGGCAAACTTTTTGCCTTTTACAAATTCATCCGGACAATCTTGGTCTGTTCGTTTACCTAGCTCAGGTTTATAATCCCACATATCAAGGTGAGGGGGAGAACCAGTCAAATGAAGATAAATAACCCGCTTCGCCTTGGGGGCAAAGTGAGGAGCACGCGGAAGCAGAGGATTCTGGGGAGCGGATAGGCCAAAGGCATCGGGAGACATTAACTGTGCAAGAGCCCCCATGCCCAACCCCACCCCACAATTTTGGAGGAAGTGCCTTCGGGTATTAAGCTGAATTTTTTCGAGTATCGGATTCATGAGATGTGAAGAGTGAAAATGGAAGAGAGAAGAGTGAATTACCTTTTCATCATCATTTCATCGAGGTTGAGCATGATGTTCCCTGCAACAGTTAAAGCCGCAAGGTCAGCAAGATTGGAGTCTTTGGGAGCTGGCCCGATAGGATCAGTGGCCATTTTGCGGGCAAGTTCCAGGTCTTTGGAATAATCGCTTCGAACTTCCTCATAAAGAGCAACCAAGCGATCAAGTTCCTCTTTGCTTGGGTTGCGGGAAAGGCAGATCTCAAAACCTTTTTCCAGCTGCTCAGCTGGGCTATTACCTCTTGTCTTCATGGCACGGGCAAGAGATTGAGCGGCTTCCACATAGACAGGATCGTTCAAAGTTACCAAAGCCTGCAGAGGAGTATTGGTACGGTCACGGCGGACCGAACATACTTCCCGGTTCGGAGCATCAAAGGTAGCCATCGATGGGTAGGGGTTGGAGCGGCGCCAGGTAGTGTAAATACCACGACGATAGCGGTCTTCCCCCTTGCTGGTTTTCCAATCGATTCCACTACCAAAGGCTGCTTTAAGGCCCATATTGGGTTGCGGGGGTTTCACAGGATGACCATACATTTTTGAACTGAGCAATCCGGCAACTGCCAATGCCTGATCGCGGACCATTTCGGCAGACAAACGCAAGCGGGGTCCGCGGGCAAGCAAGCGGTTATTCGGATCCATCGCTGCCATCTTATCGGTAACATGTGAATTCTGACGGTAGGTATCCGAGGTAACTAACAATTTAAGAAATGCTTTCACATCCCAATCCATCGCCACGATTTCGGTGGCCAACCAGTCGAGGAGTTTGGGATGGCTGGGCAACTCCCCCTGAGCACCAAACTCTTCACTGGTAGCAACCAGCCCGATTCCAAATATTTTTTCCCAGAATCGATTGGCGGTTACCCGAGGAGTCAAGGGGTTGTCGTCCTGTATTAACCATTTCGCAAGATCGAGCCGGTTAGGGGTATCAATATTTTTGAGCTTGGGTGCTAAGGCTGAGGGAAACCCTGCACGAACAATTGGTCCCTTGCTAAGGTAGGAACCACGTAAATGAATGAAGGACTCCCGTCGATTGGCTTCAACTACCTCCTTTAGCATGGGCACAGTTGCGGATGGCTTGATCTGGTTAAGCTGGTTGCGAAGAGATGCGACCTGCTCCCTGATTCGTTGGGTGGCTGGCCCTTGCTTAACAAAATAATCCAACAGTTGCTTCTGTTCCTGCGGCGATCTCTTTTCGGTGGGCTTATCCAGAATCGAGGTGAGAGATTGGGAAAAGGCCAAGGCTGGATTTTTCGCATTGGTTACAGACAAACGGAACTTGCCAATTGCATGGTTGGGATAATTCTGAACGAGGCGGAAATTGAGCACTCCACCGGGCAATGGATCCTTTAGCTCAAATATTGCGTAGTGGTTCCTACCCTGCCCGCCAGCGATTGCCCAGCCAGATTCCTGGCCCTGCTTCCCATCAATCGCTTCATCCACAGTGAAATTATTTTGCTCATAGCTGGCAGTAGCATTAGTAAAGCGGGCGGTGGTTGCTCCGTCCAATGATTCAATAGCCTCTCTTTGGGGAGCCTTTTCGTAAGTCTTTTCCCAGAGAATTACCCTCTCTTCGTTCAATACCTGTAAGCGGAACCCATCCAGCCGGGCATACAGTTTATTGTCCGTACGGTTCCAAACGGCAATTTTCGTAAGGTCATATTCCTTGCCTAAATCAATCTCCAGCCAGGGCTCTTCATCCGAGTTAGCGGTGTGGGTAACACTCTTGGAATTGTAATTCCCGTCCACATTTCCATCGATCGCCAATTTGGCATCCCCGCCATAGTCGGTGGAACTCTGGGTAGCCTTGCCTTTAAGAGCAACATTTTCGTCCCCCACAAAAGCCTGTACTTCTGCGATATGTAAAAGCTTGTGCTTACCGGGCAGTTCCAAACGCACAAAACGACCACGCTTGGCACTGCCTTTCTCTGCCGCATCACCAAAGGAGTTGAGAATCAGTTCATTGAGAACCATGTTGTGTATGCGGCTTGGGCCGTTGTGGGGCAATCGAGCGTCCTTGAGAAGATCAATTCTAACGGCAGTGATTTTATCCATCGATGAAATAGCGGAGAGTTCATATTCTTCCAATGGCTTTTTTGCACCCGATACAAAAACGGTTCCGTCCTCAGAGATGTTTAAATCTGCACCAGATTGAGCGGCTCCTTTTGTGGGAACCAAGGCATCCCACTTGGTTTGCTTTTGCTCAATTTCCCATTTTTTCAGTTCTGCCAGCAGGAGCTCATTCTCAGCAGATGGTTTAAGGGATCTCTCTAATTCAGATATCTTATTTTTCAGGTCCGATTGTCTCTTTTTCTGATGGTCAGAATAAATGGAGTAAACCGGACGCTCATCCTTTTTGTCCGAATCCTCAGTTTGGTTAAGGATGTCAAAAACCTGAAAATATTCCTCATGAGTGATTGGGTCATACTTATGGGTATGACACTGGGCACAGGCCATGGTGGTTCCCATCCAGGTGGCAAAGGTGGTGTTTACCCGGTCGACTACCGCAACATTACGGAACTCCTCATCATTGGTTCCTCCCTCATTGTTGGTCTGGGTATTGCGGTGAAAGGCGGTGGCAATTAGTTGGTCATCCGTAGGATTGGGAAGTAAATCCCCTGCCAACTGATCGATGGTAAACTGATCAAAAGGCACATTCTCGTTCAACGCACGGATCACATAATCCCGATACGCCCAGATGGTACGGGGCACATCATCGGCATATCCTGCGGAGTCTGCATAGCGGGCAAGATCGAGCCACATTCTCGCCCAGTGCTCTCCAAATGCGGGCCGGGCGAGCAAATCATCAATCAATTGATTATAGGCATTGGGGTCTTGGCTTTGTACAAATGCATCCACTTCTGCAGGGGTGGGAGGAAGCCCAATCAAATCGAGAAAAACCCGGCGAATAATGGTCCGCTTATCAGCAGGGTTAGAAGGCTTCAATCCTTCCTGCTTTAATCGTTCCTGAACAAAATGGTCCACAGGATGCATGCCAGTAGGTGCCGCTGGGCGAACTGGCTTCTTGTAGGACCAGTGCTTATCATACTCCCCTCCCTGATTGATCCATTTGCTAAACAATTCGAGTTCCTCTTCGGTGAGCGGATCACCCTTCCCCTTCGGAGGCATGATC